>ENA-UOOD01000488-UOOD01000488.1-human-gut-metagenome-genome-assembly--contig:-CS67-NODE-488-length-48117-cov-8.412613_pt1 | contig 48117 bp, 46 predicted proteins | sample MGYA00242464_ERZ724011 | MGnify/ENA metagenome assembly ERZ724011 | reverse complement strand
TGCTTCTGACAGGAGCTGAGGCAATCAGAGACGTGCTGCTCTTCCCGACAATGAAACCCTTGAAAGGTGTAAATGAAGAAATTGGTGTAAACAAAACCGAGTCCGAAGCGCCGAAAGCCGAGCCGGAAAAGATAGATTTCTCCAAAGTGGAGATCGAGCCGTTGTTCAAGGATTTCGTGGATTTTGAGACTTTCTCTAAGTCCGATTTCCGGGCGGTCAAGGTGCTTGCCTGCGAAGCCGTACCGAAGTCCAAGAAGCTGCTCAAATTTACGCTGGACGATGGAACAGGCACAGAACGCACGATTTTAAGCGGTATTCATAGCTTTTACGAGCCGGAAGAACTGGTCGGCAAGACCTGTATCGCTATTACCAATCTTCCGCCAAGACCGATGATGGGCATTGATTCCTGCGGCATGCTTATCAGTGCGGTACACCACGAAGAAGGCGAAGAAAAGCTCCATCTTCTGATGGTAGATGACCATATTCCGGCGGGCGCAAAGCTCTACTAAAACGGGATGTACTTCATTTTCCGAAAACCTCGGATTTTACACAAATACACCAATTTTACACCAATCGGTGCTAAAATCGGTGCAGCAACAAAAAAATCGCATAATTTTTAGTTTCACACCGCCCCTGAGAAGGTATAGCTTCTCAGGGGCTTCTGTATTTTCTCATAGTTTTTACTCTCCCCGTCGCAAACTATACCAATCCACGCTTTCTCAATATAATGAAGCTAATCGCAGAGGAAGGAGAGGATTGAGTATGAGCAATATTTTATCAGAGGTACACCCTGAACTTGTTGCGGAATGGTCGGATAAAAACCTGCCGCTTACACCGGATAGGATTACATACGGCTCAAACAAAGTCGTTTGGTGGAAGGGCGCTTGCGGTCACGAATGGCAGACCAGTGTTAAGGCTCGTTCAAACGGCGAAAACTGCCCAATCTGCTCAGGCGCAAGAGTGATAGAGGGCGTCAATGATTTGGCAACGCTGAAGCCGGAACTGGCTGATGAATGGTCGAGTAAGAATGATCCGCTGAAACCGACAATGGTAACGACAGGCTCTCATAAGAAAGTAATCTGGCGGGATAAATATGGTCACGAATGGACAGCAACGGTTAAGAGCAGGGCGTTAAACGGCACAGGCTGTCCGTATTGCTCCCATAATAAAATCTTAGTAGGATTCAATGACCTTGCCTCACAGCACCCTCAAATCGCTTCTGAGTGGTCTGAGAGAAATTACCCACTAAAGCCTGATATGGTTACGGTCTTTGCAAATCGGAAGGTATGGTGGCGGTGCAGCAAAGGTCACGAATGGAACACGCTCATTTCCACTCGTTCAGGCGGAAGCGGGTGTCCTTATTGCAGCGGTCAACTTCTGCTGAAAGGATTTAATGATTTCGCCACAACACACCCTCAGCTTGCACAGGAATGGTCAGACCGGAATCTGCCCCTTACTCCTGATATGATAAACGAAAAGTCCCGCAGAAATGTCTGGTGGAAGTGCAGAGAGTGCGGGTATGAATGGCAGTCCGTTGTCTATGCCCGTGTAAAAGGAACGGTATGCCCTGTCTGTGCAGATCGGGCGGTTATGACAGGGTATAATGATTTAGCAACGACGGATACACATCTTCTTTCGGAATGGGATTACGAGAGGAACAAAGATATTTTCCCAAACAAAATATCAAGGAATTCAATGCAGAGTGTATGGTGGAAGTGTTCGCTCGGACACTCGTGGAAGGCAAAAATTTCAGAAAGAGCGATTGAGGGAAAAGGCTGTAAGGTGTGTGAAAAAGACTATCTGACGGTTTTTCCAAAGCTGGCGGTTATGTATTATGCAGCGAAGAAGCACATAAAGGTACAGATGGATACGGATAAGATTATCGGCATACCTCTTGAAATATATTTACCTGAAGAAAAAGCAGCGATTGAAACGGTTAGTCGGACAGAGAATGTAGAAACCTTGAAAGCATATCTGTGCCGGAAGCGGGAGATCAAACTGATTAAAATCCCATATACATTAGGAAACAGCGAAATAGACTTCGCTATGAAAATCAAAAAAGCGTTTCGCAGCTTACATATTTTCATAACCTCGAATGAAGATGAGGATACAGTGTTTATCCGGCAGAGGTTTTTTGAATGGAGAAAAGGACAGATAAAATAAAGGAGACGATTTGATGAAAGACAGGCAATTTCATATCTATCTTGATGACGAGGAGTACGGACAAGTTTTGCAGGCGTTGATCGCCCTTAAAAATAATCTGATAGCACAAGGCAGATATACGGACGCAGTAGATGATGTCCTTATCAAATTTACAAAAGCACGAAAGAAAAAAATTACCGTCCAATACATCTAAATAAAACCGTAGTTATGCCGCTTGTTTCTTTACGGAGAAGCAGGCGGCTTTTTTGCGTTTTTAGGGCAATTTTCAAGGTCAAAAAAATTTTTTTCAAATTTTTTCGGAAAAGGGGCGATTTTGGGTGTGCATTTTGACCCCCTTTGTCCAAATGAGTGAAGGGGTTATTTCTCCGCAGGGGATTTCCCCCTTCAAAGTACCTTGAAAATTGAATAGACAGGCGCTAAGGACATTAGTTCTGATGAATAGCCCGAAGGTGGGTACGCCGTGACTTTTCTTGTTGACATACAGAGAACGAGCGAGAATCCCCGACCTGAAATTCAGCTTGCTACTGAAACGGCAATGACAGTCAGAATGATAATGATACTTCTCTACGGAGCTGGCGGAGTACCCGGCAGAGGTGAGATTCCTATGATACGGTTTCGCAAACCGTAACCTTAGCGCTTCCCGTACAAAGCGAATCGCTTTCCGCAGGGGGCGTTGAGAACAAATACTGCGGTCTTTACATAGCCGCCTCTTATTGAGGCAGGCTGTGAAATCTATGAAAGGAGGTAAAGCCGGAGATGTCAAACTGCAAGACGATTGCAGTATGCAATCAAAAAGGCGGTGTGGGCAAGACCACGACTACGGTTAATTTGGGCGTTGGACTTGCTATGCAAGGAAAAAAGGTGCTTCTGATTGACGCTGATCCGCAGGGCGATTTAACGACCTGCCTCGGCTGGAGGGATACCGACAGTCTTTCCGTAACGCTGACAGAGAAGCTTCAGGCAATCATATCGGAGCAGGAGCAAAATCCCTTTGACGGTATCCTTCAACACAAAGAGAAAGTAGACCTTGTACCGTCCAATCTCAGCCTATCTTCATTGGAAATGACGCTTGTAACGGCGATGAGCCGAGAGAGCGTCCTGAAGAATTATCTGAGCCTTGTAAAAGACAAGTACGATTATGTCCTTATTGACTGTATGCCGAGCTTGGGTATGATTACCTTTAACGCTCTAACGGCGGCGGACAGCGTGATTATCCCCGTTCAGGCGCAGTATCTTCCCGCTAAGGGAATGACGCAACTTTTGGGGACGATTGCGAAAGTGAGGAAACATACAAACGCCGATTTGAAAATCGACGGTATTCTTCTGACGCTTGTGGACGGAAGGACAAATCTTGCGAAAAGCACAGTAGAAGCGCTCAGGGAAAATTTCGGCAGTCATATCAGGATATATCGATCAATGATTCCGGCAGCCGTAAAAGCCGCAGAGGTATCTTCTAAAGGGACAAGTATCTACGCCTATGAGCCGAACAGTCCGGTGTCTAAGGCTTACGCCAGTTTCACAAAGGAGGTGTTAGCCGATGGCAGGCAGAAAGAGCGACTTCACGCTGCCCACGAACACGCTCGATGAATTGTTTTCCTCTCAGGAGGAAAGGGACGAAGCGAAGCTGTCAAAAATCAGGGATATTCCGCTTGAGGAAATCGACGATTTCCCCGGCCACCCGTTTCAGGTGCGGGAAGATGAGGATATGTTTCAGCTTGTGGAAAGTATCAAAGAGCGTGGCGTGATTACTCCCGCTACCGTAAGGCAGAAGGAGGACGGAAGATACGAGCTTATTTCAGGACACAGGCGAAAAAGGGCTTGCGAGCTTGCCGGATTTGAAACGCTCAGATGTGAGGTGGTAGACCTCGACCGTGATGAAGCTACGATTTTAATGGTCGAAAGCAACTTCCAACGGTCGCAGATACTTCCCTCAGAGAAAGCCCACGCATATAAAATGCGGCTGGACGCTATGAAAAGACAGGCAGGCAGACCGAGTAAAAATAATTCTGCAACACTGTTGCAGAATTTCGGTGGCAAGACCACTCGTGAAATTATTGCCGCAGAAAGCGGCGAAAGTCACGAACAAGTCCGAAAATATATCCGCCTTACAAACCTTGTTCCCGAACTGCTTGAATTTGTGGACGAGGGCAGGATTAAAATGCGCCCCGCCGTTGAGCTGTCCTATCTGAACGAGGACTGCCAGAGGGATTTGGTGGACGAAATCGACCTAAACGACTGTACCCCGTCCCACGATCAGGCAATCCGTATGCGGAAGTTTTTTGAAGAAGGCAAGCTGACTACGGAGGCGATCTCTGCGATTATGAGCGAGGAAAAGCCGAATCAGCGTGAGAAGATTGTTTTGCGTGGGGACAGGGTGCGAAGCCTGATCCCGAAAAATATCCCCATCAACCAAACGGAGGAGTATGTCTGCAAGGCGCTGGAGCATTACAACAAGTTTCTGCGTAACCGTGCCGAGCGTGACAGCAGGTAAGGCGGAGTGCGTTTTTTTCTTCCCCTTCCTCACACTCCAACCCCTGAAACTACCTGACTATCCGAAAGAATAAATCTATCTCTCCTGATTACAGCTATCTCACCTAACTCAATCTATCTCAGGAAAACGCACCATTCCAAAACACAGGAGGTATGCCCTATGATGTAAAATTACCCTTTGTTTCACACCTTTGCCTGAAACGCTGTTTCGCATTACAATGGCGGCAGAAAAGGAGTGAAGCGCAATGAAAATCAAAACAATCGCTTTTTTAACGGCTCTTTTGCTGGTCGTGCTTGCAGGCTGCAACAATGCCCCGTCAAATGAAGATAAGCCGCAGCCGTTTTCTTTTTCGGAGAGTGTTCAAAGCACCTCTGAATCCGAAGCACCTGCGGGAAAGGAAAGCAAGGAGGTTGAAACAACGCCTGAAGCCGTGCAGGAAGTAAAGCCGGAAAAGCAGGAAGAAACAACGGAAACGGATACGGTCAGTACCGAACAGCCTCAGACTGTTTCTGAAAGCGGGCAGGCGGCACAGTCCGCCGAACAACCCGATAAAGCGGATAAGACCGAACATTCCGTATCCACACCGCAGCCGGATATAGCAAAAGAAAGTGAAACGCCTGAGCCGCCTGAAATGGAAGAAACGACGAGCGAAACTAAAACTGACTTTGACATTGACTACTGGATTTCCTTTGCAAAAGGCTACGCTCAGAGCGTGGGACTTCTGTTAGACAGCGAGGCGGTTTACTGTTGGGATAATCCGATCCGTGCCGGAGCGCACTGCAAATATCTTGAAAGGGATATTCACAGCCGCTTGGATCGGTACAAGGCTGACGAAGAAATCACAGCCGTATGGATTTGGGCGGAGGAAGTCTCTGACGGACTTTACGACATCTATATCGGCTACGCTTAAATTAAATATTCCATTTTGAGGACGCACCGAAAAAACGGTGCGTTTTTTCATTTCAAGGAGGATTTCAGATGAAAATTAAGAAACCAAAGCGCATTATGTCGCTGTTTCTTGCGGCGCTGATGTGCGTGACTTCCCTTGTGGGAATGGGTACGACTGCCTATGCCGCAGAGGAAACGGACGATGTGTACCTTATCTCGTTCCCCCGTGACGGGGACTCGAATTATAACGCCGAATGGGGACACGGCAGCCATACTTTTATGAACGGCTGGAAAACAGGCACTTCCCGTTATACAACCGTCCGTGCGATGGGATCATATACGGGAAATATCTGCTACTGCATTGAGATCGGCGTCCCGCAGCAGACCGGAGACAGCTATACCAAAAAGGGCGAGGATTTTTGGGACAACTACCCTTCGTCCTATAACAGCACCATTTCTCCTGACGATATTAAGCTGTTTATCGGTCGTATCTTCCAGTACGGCTATACGGGAACAATCTCAACCTCGTGGCGTTCTCAGAACGAGGGCGGCGATAAGCTGGCTCACGCAGTCGCTACACAGCTTCTCATTTGGGAAACCGTGATCGGCGAGCGTGATGAAAACTTCAACAAGGTCAGCACAGGCGGAAAGGACGCTGTTTTGGATCAGATCAGCCGCAGCCACCCGCTTTATGACAAGATTATGAGCTACTACAATTCAATGGCGGCAAGTGTGCAGAAGCATTCCAAGCTGCCGAGCTTCCTTTCCAAAACGCCGGGGAGCGCACAGGAAATCGAGCTTGAATGGGATGGCTCTAAGTACACGGTTACGCTGACGGACAGCAACAATGTCCTTTCGGGATATAAGTTTTCGTCCAATGATTCGGGCGTTCAGTTCTCCGTAAGCGGAAACAAGCTGACGATCACTGCCGAGAAAGCGCCGAGCGCCGGGCTGACGATTACCGCAGAGAAAACGGCGCAGAGAAAAGGCGTTATCACTTGGACTGACGGTATCTATGGACCGGACGGCGGTGTGCAGGATACCGTAACCTACGCACAGACGATCAACGATCCGGTCAAGGGCTTTCTCAAGCTGAAAGTGTCCTACGGCTCGGCGAAGATTGTGAAAACCAGTGAGGACGGAAAAGTGGACGGTATTTCCTTCCGTATTCAGGGCAACGGCATAGATAAAACCGTAAAGACAGAAAACGGCGGTCAGATTCAGGTCGATAACCTAATGCCCGGAGTATATACCGTAACCGAGCAGGAATATGACCGCTACGAGCCGCAGGAGTCCCGCAGAGTAACCGTAGTTGCGGGGCAGGTTGCGACTGTCAATTTCAACAATACGCTGAAGCGTGGAGATATTGAGGTTATCAAATCCTCGGAGGATAATTTCAATGAGGGCGTGACCTTCCACCTTTACGGCACTTCGCTCTCCGGCATTGCCGTGGACGAGTATGCGGTTACGGATAAAAACGGTGTGGCGACCTTTGAAGATGTGCTGATCAGCGGCACAACGCCGTACACCATTGAGGAAGTGGATACCGCAATCCGTTATGTCATTCCCGCAGATCAGACCGCACCCGTCAAGTGGAATGAGGTCACTACCCGCAATTTCACAAATATCCTGAAGAAGTTTACCGTTACCGTCACAAAAAGCGACGCTGAGACGGGAACGGCTCAGGGGAATGCCTCACTTGCAGGTGCAAAATACGGGATTTTCAAAGGCGACCAGCTCATTGACGAATACTATACCGATGAAAACGGTCAGTTCGTCACGCAAGAATATATCTGCGGCTCGGATTGGACGATCAAGGAACTGGAGCCGAGCGAAGGCTATTTGCTTGATCCGACCGTCCACAAGGTCGGTGCAGAGCCGGAGCTTTATACCATTGAGCATAACCTGACCGCAAATGATGTAAACGAACAGGTCATTAAGGGCAATATCGCCATTATCAAACATACGGACGATGGCGAAACACAGATTGAAACGCCCGAAGAAGGCGCAGTTTTTGAAGTGTATCTAAAGTCCGCAGGCTCTTTTGCAAACGCAAAGGAATCCGAGCGTGATACGCTCATTTGTGATGAAAACGGCTTTGCACAGACAAAGGATATGCCTTACGGTATTTATACCGTTCATCAGGTATCCGGTTGGGAAGGCAGAGAGCTGATGGACGATTTTGATGTGTTCATCGCAAAGGACGCTCAGACCTACCGCTATCTCATCAACAATGCGAATTTTGAAAGCTATATCCAAGTAGTCAAGGTAGACGCAGAAACGGGCAAGACCATTCCCTATGCGGGTGCAGGATTCCAGATTTATGATTCGTCCGGCAATCTCATCACGATGGAGTTTACCTATCCTACCCCGACAACCGTTGACACTTTCTATACCGACGCTAACGGCTCGCTCGTAACGCCGGAAAAGCTGCCATACGGTCAGGGCTACTCTATCGTTGAGGTACAGAGTCCTTATGGATATGTCCTTGATTCCACACCCGTCTATTTTGATGTAACGGAAGAAAATTCTTCTGAGGAAAGCGGGGTAACAGTGATTAAAGTTGAAAAGACCAATATGCCGCAGAAAGGCACGATCAGCATTGAAAAGACGGGCGAGGTATTCTTCGGCGTTTTGGTAAGCGGCGGGACAGATGAAAACGGGCAGGAGCTTCCCGTTATCTATCAACCGATCTATGAAACACAGGGGCTTCCCGATACCGTTTATGAAATCCGTGCCGCCGAAGATGTGGTAACGCCAGACGGTACGCTGAGGTACAGCAAGGGCGAGCTGGTCGATACGGTTACGACCGATGAAACCGGCTTTGCAAAAAGCAAGGAACTCTATCTCGGAAAATATGAGGTAAAAGAGGTCAAGGCAGGCTATGGAATGGTGCTGAGCAGTGAAGTCCATACCGTAGAACTCATTTACGCCGGACAGGATGTAGCCGTGACCGAAACGGCGACTTCCTTTGTCAATGAACGGCAGAAGGTTGAGGTCAGCCTTGAAAAAGCGCTGGAGACAAACGAGCTGTTCGGTATCGGCAATAACGGAGAAATCAAAAATATCAGCTTCGGCTTGTTCGCCGATGAGGAGCTTATGTCCGCAAGCGGCACTTCCATTCCGAAAGACGGTCTGCTTGAAATCATCACGCTTGATGAAAACGGCAGAGCGACCGTAGGGACTGACCTACCTTTGGGCAGCTATTATGTAAAAGAGCTTGCGACGGACGAGCATTATCAGCTCAGCGGCGAAAAATATCCCGTTGTATTTGAGTATGCGGGACAGGAAGCCGCAACGGTTGTGATTGCCGTAAATGACGGAGAGCCGATGGAAAACAAGCTGATTTATGGCTCGGTGTCCGGCAAAAAGGTGGACGAGAACGGCGAGGGACTCGGCGGTGCGCTCATTGGTCTGTTTAAGAGCGATGATGTGGAATTTACCGAAGAAAATGCCCTGATGACCGTCGTATCCGGCGACGATGGCAGCTTCTCCTTTGAGAATGTGCCTTACGGAAGCTGGTATATCCGTGAGATCAAGCAGCCGACCGGATTCGTGCTTGACGAAACGGTCTATGATGTGAACATCTCAGAGAATGAGCAGGTCGTTGAGATTGAAATCGTCAATAAGCTGGTGCGTGGCAACATCGCTCTTACGAAGGTGGACGCTGAATATACCGATACGAAGCTGACGGGCGCTGTGTTTGAGGTCTATAAGGACTCCAACGATAACGGCGAGCTGGACAGCGAGGACGAGCTGATCGGCACACTGACCGAAAAGGAAATCGGGCAGTATGAAATGAACAATCTGCTCTATGGACGCTATTTTGTGAAAGAAAGCAAAGCGCCGGAGGACTTCGTTCTTGACGAGGGTGTGTACGAGGTATTCATCGACACGGACGGTAAGACCTATCAGGTGGAAAACACAGAGGGCAAAGGCTTCGCAAACGAGCCTATGCGTGGAAACCTGAAAATCGTAAAAACATCGTCTGACGGAAAGGTGGAAGGCTTCGCTTTCCGCATTACCGGAGCAAACGGCTATGATGTTACCCTTGAAACAGACGAAAACGGCGAGATTTTCCTTGAAGGACTGCGGATCGGCGAGTACAAGATTTCCGAAGTGAACAATTCGGCTTCCGCTATGTATATCCTGCCTGCCGACAAGGAGGCTGCGGTACAGACAGGCTCTACCACGGTCGTTGAAATGCACAACGAGCTGAGAGATACGCCGAAAACCGGAGATGACAGCAAGCTCGGTCTTTGGCTTGTCCTTGCGGGTGTGTCGGCAGCCGGCATAGCAGCCTGCGGTATTCTCGGATTTAAGAAAAAGAAGAAAAAGGAGGGTAACTGATGGAACTGAAAGCGATCATCGGAATTGCTTTGGTCGTCTTTATCGTAGGCGGCTTTATCTTTTTGCAGATCCGTAACAGAAAGAAAAAGTAAGAACTTCTGCGGGGGCGGGGCTTAAAAACTCCGCCCCTTCTTCTATTTTGGGAGGCTTATAATGAGAAACCTGAAAACGATTGAAAACCGAGTGCTTGCGGTGTTAAAGGAACACCCCGAAGCACGAAATGACGATATGAAGCTGTACCTGCTTATCAGCAAGGCGTGTATCTATGATACCCACGGTATCAGCCATTTCAGCTTTGAAGATGTGATGAGCAATTACAAGGCTTACGGTATCCCCTGCTTTGAGAGTATCCGAAGGACAAGGCAGAAGATTCAGGCGAAATATCCTGAACTCGGCTGTTCCCCCGAAGTACGCAGGGCAAGGCACAAAATGCAGCGTGTCTATTCCGACTACGCTAAAAGCTAAGATGGGAGGTAAAAGAAAATGGCAGCTAAGAAAAACACAAACACCGCTTTGCAGCAGAAAGTAAAGGTGCTGGCGAAGCTCTATGATTCCGGCTGTAAAACCGAAAAGGATTTGAAGGCGCTGAGCCTGCAAAGTATTTTGAAAATCCCCGATATATCCGTTTCCGATATGACGGTTATTACAGAGCTTCAGGAGCAGATTGCAAAAAACAGGCTCTTTTCCTATTTGGGAGGTGCGGATGATGAGCAAAAGTCAGAACAGAACGGTGGATAAGCATATTATCTGGAGCGATATGAATCTCAACCCTGATGATTGGCGTGACAGCTATAAGGATTTCCTTGAAATCAATGAAATCGACGGGAATCCGAATGACGAACACGGGCTGTACGAATATATGGTTGAAACCAATGGCGAGTATCTTTCCGATGAACGGGAAAATCTTAATGTCCAGCTTGCTCAGCCGATTATTGTCATCGGCGACATCGGCAGATGGAACGGCAGAGTGATGGGATACAAGATGATTGATTCCGGCAATATTAAAGATTGCCTTTATTCTGATACGGATATGACCGAGTGGTATGTAGATCGGTACGGCGACCTTCGTGCCGACGCTGTTCATCACGACGGGACAAATCACTATCTGTACCGTGTGTTTAAGGATACTGCCTCGCCGGAACAGATTGAACGCTTACAGGAAAAAATCTATTACGGCAAAGCGACAAGGGCAGATATAACAAGGGTAACAAAACGGCTCGGAGATGAAATAGCCGCAGTTTACGGCTTTCATATACCGAAACAAAGAACAGCAATGGAGCAAGCGAGGTGAGAAAATGAAAATCCGACCGCTTCATTCTGACGAGCAGAAATACACTTACAAGCAGAGTACGCAAATCGAGGGACAGACCGGAAGTATCGGCTATCTTCGTGGCGACTTCGGCGCAGGCGGAAAAAAGTTCTTTTCCTCTTGGTTTGACCACAGGCGGGATTTGAAAACAGATGAGTTCAAAAGCGCTCTGGACGAGGTTATCAACACTTTGCGTTTCGAAGAATACGGGCTGTTAAAGAGCCGCACGGCTATGGCGCAGTATGCGAATAAATATCCCGTCAGCGCCTTTCAGGGCAACTATACGACCGAGTACGGTTTTCGTGCCGATACCGAAAAACACGCTTTCCTGATACGGTGCAATCCTGCCCGTGGGGACTACAATTTTTACTGCTACTGCTATGTGCGGGAATGGCTTGACCGCCATATGGAAAAGGCGAGCCGTGGAATCCGCTTTATCACGCCGGATTACAAAGAAAAATTCAAAATCCCCGATGGAGATAAAATCAGGATCACTTTAAGCGACGGGGAACAGCTTGACCGCACCTGCCGATATATTGACGACTATCATTTAGAGGTTGGCAGCAACCTCTACCATATCTGCGAGTTTGCCGAGCGGATGGAGCAAAACGGCAATACCGTGATTCCGCTCCGTTCTTCTCTGCCGGAGCAGTGCTATGTGTTCGTGCAGACGGAAAACTGCGTCGGCATTGTCAAAAAGGGCGAAAGCGGATTTTACCGCACGGATATTCAGGGCGGCAAGCCCAGTGAAACAAACGCCCTTGTGAATGAGATGAACAAAAAGCTCGGCTTGTCAAAAGGTCAGGCAGAGGCGATGAAGGCAGGTTCAATGTTTGGTTGGGATACCCCTGCCGCCGATCCGAAAAGCTATGATAAAAACGGTATTCCCGTAAAACCGAAACAGAAAGATTATGAAAGATAGGAGGTGCATAACCGATGGCACGAAAGTACGACCTGATTTCCGAGCTGTACCGCCGTACCGCACACGCTGTTGTGTCCGATGTTCAGAACTGGCAAGCCTTTTTGCGCTGCGCCTGCCGGAACTATCGTCTGCGCTTTGACGAGCAGCTTCTCATCTACGCCCAAAGACCGGACGCAACGGCAGTGCTGGAGATCGAGCGCTGGAACGATAAATTTGGGCGTTGGGTAAACCGTGGCGCTAAAGGTATCGCCGTATTTGAGGACGCCGACCGGAGCAGGCAGCGCTTAACCCATTACTTCGATATTTCCGATACCCACGAAAGCCGCTACTCCCGCCCCGTCCCGATTTGGGATATGAAGCTGGAATATACGAATGATGTGATCGAATCCCTTGAAAACACCTTCGGCGAGCTGGAAAACAGGGAAAGCCTTGCGGACGCATTGCTGAGCGCCGCTAAAAACGCCGTTGAAGATAATATTCCCGACTATTTGGGCGATCTGATGTATGCCGCAGATGACAGCTTCCTCTACGGTCTTTCGGAGGATATGATTACCGCTATGTATAAAAAGGCGGTAACAAACAGCGTGGCGTATATGATGATGACAAGGCTTGGGATAGATACCGAGCCGTTTTTTGAAGCGGAGGATTTCTCTGTCATTACAAATTTCAATACGCCGGAAGCCTTAAACGCCCTCGGTATTGCGTCAAGCGATATTGCGGAGATGGGGCTTGGGGAAATCTCCCGTACCGTCCTTGCCCTTGAAAGGCAAAATCGCATCATTGCGGACAGAGAGAAACCGGAATACAATAAGGCTGAAAATAAAAGCGAAAGGAGCTTTGAAAATGAACGAGCTGACATACACAATGCAGGGCGATTACAATCTTCCCGACTTGACAATGCCCAAGCAGCCGGAAGTGACTTTGGGCAGGTACGCTCAGATGAGACGGAAATTTCTCAGGGAACACCACAAAATCCGGTACTACAATCTTCTAACGAGCTGCACCCTGACACAGCATTTGGCGGAAACAGAGCAGACAGCGATGAAGCTGGAAGAAACCCTGATGAAGCAGATGGCGGCGCAGGAGGGCTTGACCGAGAGCCTGAAAGCGGCGGATATGATGAAGTGGGTACAGGGAATGAACAATCTGAGGAACAGAGTGCAGGAGATCGTGAAAGCGGAGATCATCTTCGCTTAGATTATTACGACCGAAGCAACGAGGACAAGAGCCTGCCGTTTTTCGGCGGGGACGATACCATTCGTGAAATCCTCGGTACAACGCCCCACCTGAAAGCCTCGAAAGAGGAAATTCGTGCTTTCTATGAAAGCAATCCCGATAACGCCGCCCGTACCGAATATATCAAGGGTATTTTCAATAACGATTATACTGAACTGATTTTGAGCGACGGGCGGCGAGTCGGGTACAAAACTTGGCAGAATGTGCTTCAGCTTTGGGAGGGTAGCTATCTGTCCCGCACAAAGCAGAGCTTCTATGATTGGGGCGTAATCGCACAGCATTTTGAAGCAATGCGGCTGCTCGGCGAATTGCAGGATACGATGAAGCCGTTACCTTCCGTAGATGGACAACTGAACTTTTTGGATATGCAGGCAGAGGAAAAAACCTCTGCTTTTTCTTTTTCTCAGGAGATCATTGACGCTGTTCTCACCCGTGGGAGCGGCATATCTGAGGGAAAGTTCCGTATCTATGAGCAGTTTGAAAAAAGCTTGTCCACAAAGGAAAACGCCGATTTTCTGAAAGACGAATACGGTTGGGGCGGCGCTTATCCTGTTATTGTCGGCGCAGGCATTGACGAGCAGCACGACGGGAAAGGCATTTTGATCTCAAAAGGCATTGGGGACGATAAGCCGCATATCCGGCTGAATTGGAATCAGGTAGAGAAGCGGATTGCCGAACTGATACGCCTCGACCGTTATCTCAATCCAAAGGAAAAAGAGATTTACCCGCAGTGGCTTGAAAAGCAGGAGGAACGCCGAGCCGAACTTGCCGAAGAACAGAAAAACCGTGAAATCCTCTCCTCTGCTCCGCCCAAGCAGGAATCGGTGCAGGCGGCTGAAAGCGAGCCGCAGCAGGAGGCGCAGTGTGCCTATCATCTCGGCGATACAGTGTATATGGGCGCTGACGAATATGAAATCCTTGCCTTTGATGATAAGCGTGTCGTTCTTCACGATATGCAGTATCCGTTGTTCCAAAAGGAATTGGAACGGGATGAGTTTGACCGCAGGGTACAGGAAAATCCGATGAATGACCACCTGAAGGTAATGAATCAGGCGGCGGTTGCAGAGCAGCAGCCTCGTTTCAATTCTATCGAGTTTGAAAAGCTCATTCCCCACCATATGCGTTTCGAGGAAACCGATTTGGTAAACGGCAATGAGATGTATTGGGTAACGCAAGAGATTTTTACTGCTGGGGATTTAAGAAAGTTCCAGCAGGCTGTTCAGAGCTACGACGGGGATATTAAAAAGTTTTATGTTACACCCCGTGATCTAAGCCCGTCCTACTCTTTTGAGGAGGATATGGAAAACAAGGTTTTGGCAGTTATCACGCCCGACACTATCCTGCAAGACGATTATATTCAGGCTGTCCGAAGCGAAGGACTCGGCGATTACCTTCAGCCGGAGGAAAAAGCTGATTCGGCTGAAGCGCCTGCCTTTGACATTGGTATGGGGTATCTCGGAAACGGTCTTACCGTCTGGAACAGAGCCGTTGAGGAAAACGGCGATTACCAAACGATTGCTCATATCAGCAGCGAGGGCGAAATCCGCTACTATGTGGACGGACTGCCCGATGATGTAGTGTCAAGGATTGAGCAGGCGGCGGCACGGGAACAGCAAAAAGCGTTGTTTTCTGCCGCTTATAAAGTCGGAGACAGAGTGTATTTGGACGGAAAGCCTTTTGAAATCACACGGGTAGATGACTGGAATGTGGAGTTGATGGATCGCTCTGTGCAAAATCCGCAGCCCCGTTTGGAGCAAAAGGACAGCTTTATGCGGCTTGTTCAGCAGAACGAGCGCAGCAGCTTTACGGACACTTATCGTCAGTACAGCGAAATTAAGAGTGCTAATCCCGACAGCCTCGTGCTGTATCAGATGGGCGATTTCTTTGAAGCCTACGGTGCGGACGCACAGACCGTAAGCGAAGCGCTGGAGCTGAATCTTGCTTCCCGTTCTATCGGCGGCAATCAGCGGACACAGATGTGCGGCTTTCTGGCAAACCACTTGGAAACTTATGTCAATATGCTTCTTGACCGTGGCTTTGATGTAGTTGTTTCTTCCCTTGAAAACGGAGAGCGCAGCACCCGAAACATCGTATCGACCAATAAGGAAGATCCGGTGCAGTCGAAGCCGGTCGGCAGGATCGACTATCTGCACACGGACGGGACGGTGCGGGAAAGCGTTGAATACACCAGCCCCTATCAGTTGGAAAAGGATATAAAGGAAGAAAATTACTACGGTGTTCCTTTTACTGTCGTTTTCTATAAGGATAAAGATGGGAACACCATACCGCAAAATTTTATCAGCGAGCTTGATCCACAACCGAAAGGTGTAGAAATCATTGATTCGCCCTATCTTGCAAACGACAGGGCAGATGAAATGCTCAGGCAAGCGGAGCAGATTGCAGGAGAAAATACGCTTCCGCCCGACGAAAGATTTTTCGTCATTGAAACCGATGATGGCTATGCCATTTGGGACGATTTGACGGAAGCGATCTATATCGACGATGAAGGCGTCAGCGAGGAGTTTAAGAGCGAGTGGCAGGCAAACGACTACTTGGAGCAGGTCAAGAAATCTGTTTCCGAAAAGGAAGCTGCCGAATGGCTTTATGTGGAACGGGCAAAGCAGGACACATCTGCTAAGCAGCCTGAGCAAAATGAAGCCGAGCCATTCACGCCTGCTTTCAGCCAGCCGAAGCGCTCACGGGTACAGACCTTTGATCTGCACCCTGAAATCCCGTTGTCCGAACGGCACACCTTTGACCTTGCTTCTCACGAAGTGCCGGAGGCAGGCAAAAAAGAACGCTTCCGCAGGAATATGGAGGCAATCAGGGTGCTGAAGGAATGTGAGTTTGACAACCGCTTTGCAACACCCGAAGAACAGGAAATCCTTTCGCAGTATGTCGGCTGGGGCGGTATCCCCGAAGCCTTTGACGAGAACAACTCCTCGTGGGCGGACGAGTTTATCGAGCTTTATACCGCCCTTTCTCCCGATGAGTATGAAAGCGCAAGGGCAAGCACCCTGACCGCTTTCTATACTCCGCCCGTTGTCATTTCCTCGATCTACAAGGCAATGGAGCAGATGGGATTTAAGGAGGGCAATATCTTAGAGCCTTCCTGCGGTATCGGCAACTTTATCGGTATGCTGCCCCATTCAATGCAGGACAGCAAAATCTACGGCGTGGAGATTGATAAGATTTCGGCGGGGATTGCACAGCAGCTCTACCAAAAAACCTCGATAGCGGCGCAGCCGTTTGAGGAAGCAAATATCCCCGACAGCTTTTTTGACGCTGTGATCGGAAATGTGCCTTTCGGCGACATTCGTGTCAATGACAGGAGGTATAACAAGCAAAACTTTTTAATCCACGACTACTTTTTTGCGAAATCCTTAGACAAGCTCAGACCGGGCGGCGTGATGGCGCTTATCACGAGCAAAGGCACAATGGATAAGGAAAATCCCGCCGTGCGGAAATATATCGCACAGAGAGCCGACCTGCTCGGCGCTATTCGCCTGCCGAACAACACCTTTAAGGGAAACGCAGGAACGGAGGTCGTTTCGGACATTTTGATATTACAGAAGCGGGACAGGCTCATTGACCTTGAGCCGGAATGGGTACATCTGAACACCGATGAAAACGGCGTGAAGATGAACGCCTACTTTGTCGATCATCCCGAAATGGTACTTGGCGAATGGAAAACCGTGTCCGGCAGATTCGGCGAGGAAGATACCGTTGTCCCTTATGAAAACGCTGACCTTGCCGAGCTTTTGGACGAAGCCATTTCCAATATCCACGCAGAGATCACGGATTACGAAGTGGACGAGGAACTGACCGAAGAAGATAACTCCATTCCCGCCGATCCCGAAGTCCGCAACTTTTCCTATACGGTCGTGGACGATAAAATCTATTACCGTGAAAATTCCCGAATGACGCCGGTGGAGTGTTCAGCTACGGCGGAAAACCGCATTAAAGGTATGATTGCCATACGGGACAGCGTTCGCAGCCTGATTGAAATGCAGACTGCCGATTATCCCGATTATGAAATCGAAAAGGAACAGCAGAAGCTTAATGCGCTTTATGATAACTTCTCCAAGAAGTATGGGCTGATCAATTCCCGTGCGAATGTGTCCGCTTTTTCACAGGACAGCTCCTTTGCCCTGCTTTCCGCACTGGAGGTGCTGGACGAAAATGGGGAGCTGGAGCGCAAGGCGGATATGTTTACAAAGCGGACGATCAAGCCCCATACACCCGTTACCTCGGTTGATACCGCCAGTGAAGCGCTTGCCGTATCTATGGGCGAAAAAGCCTGTGTGGATATGGAATATATGTGTTCCCTTACGGGCAAGACCGAGCAGGAAATCTACGAGGAATTAAAGGGCGTTATCTTCCTAAACCCGATGTACGGCTACGGAAACAGCACCGAGCGAAAGTACCTGATGGCGGACGAATATCTTTCCGGCAATGTGAGAGAAAAGCTCGCTTGGGCGAAAAAATCCGCAGAAGTTTATCCCGAAGATTACAACATCAATGTAGAGGCGCTCGAAAAGGTACAGCCGAAAGACCTGACTGCCAGCGAGATTTTCGTGCAGCTCGGCACGACTTGGCTGCCGGAAGAAATCGCACAGCAGTTTATGTATGAGTTTTTGGATACGCCCGTTTATGCGAGATGGAATATTAAAGTCCATTACTCAAAGCTGACGGGCGAATGGAATGTGGAGGGAAAATCCTATGACCGTGGAAACCTGAAAGCCTACAACACCTACGGCACGAAGCGTGTCAATGCCTACAAAATTATTGAAGATACGCTCAATATGAAAGATGTGCGTGTCTTTGACTATATGGAAGATGATGAGGGCAAAAAGAGGGCTATCCTCAATAAAAAAGAAACCGCTATCGCCCAGTCAAAGCAGGAGCTTATTAAGCAGGGCTTTCAGGATTGGGTATGGCGTGATCCCGCAAGACGGGAAAAGCTGGTACGGCTGTATAACGACAAGTTCAACAGTATCCGCCCCCGTGAGTATGACGGAAGCCATATCACTTTCAGTGGTATGAATCCTGAAATTGAGCTTCGGGAACATCAGAAAAATGCGGTCGCCCATATCCTATACGGCGGGAATACCTTATTGGCACACGCCGTGGGCGCAGGCAAGACCTTTGAAATGACTGCCGCTGCTATGGAATCCAAGCGGCTCGGACTTTGCAATAAGTCCCTCTTTGTCGTGCCGAATCATTTGACGGAGCAGTGGGCGGCGGAGTTCTTGCAGCTCTATCCGGCGGCGAATATCTTGGTCGCTACGAAGAAAGACTTTGAGATGAAAAACCGAAAACGCTTCTGCGGTCGCATTGCGACGGGAGACTACGACGCCGTGATTATCGGGCATTCGCAGTTTGAAAAAATCCCGATAAGTATTGAACGGCAGAGGGCTGTTTTACAACAGCAGCTTGACGATATTATTGAAGGGATTGCGGAGGCAAAACGAAACCGGGGCGACCGTTTTTCGGTCAAGCAGCTTGAAAAGACAAAAAAATCCCTGCAAACGAAGCTGGAAAAATTAAACGATCAATCAAGAAAGGATGATGTCGTAACCTTTGAAGAACTCGGTATAGACAGGCTTTTCATAGATGAAAGTCATTATTACAAGAATCTGTATCTTTACACCAAAATGAGGAATGTGGGCGGTATCGCTCAGACGGAAGCGCAGAAATCTTCCGACCTTTTTATGAAATGCCGTTACCTTGATGAGATTACCGGAGGGCGTGGCGTTGTGTTTGCGACGGGTACGCCGATCTCAAACAGTATGGTAGAACTTTATACTATACAACGGTATTTGCAGTACCGAACGCTTCAAGACCACGATTTGCAGCACTTTGACGCTTGGGCGTCGATGTTCGGCGAGACGGTCACGGCAGTCGAACTTACGCCCGAAGGAACAGGATACAGAGCGAAAACACGCTTTGCGAAATTCAATAATCTGCCCGAACTGATGGCGATGTTCAAGCAGGTGGCGGACATCAAAACGGCGGATATGCTCGACCTTCCCGTACCGGAAGTGGAGTATCACAACATCGCCGTGAAGCCATCGCAGGTGCAGAAGGAAATGGTCGCCTCTCTCGGCGAACGAGCCGAAAAGATAAGGGGCGGCAATGTGGATTCCAGCGTGGATAATATGCTGAAGGTTACAAACGACGGGAGAAAGCTCGCCCTTGACCAGCGAATGATGAATCCAATGCTGCCCGATGAAGAAGGCAGTAAAGTCAACGCCTGCGTGAACGAGGTGTTCCGTATATGGGAGGAAAACAGCGATAAAAAACTGACGCAGCTTCTTTTTTGCGACCTCTCCACTCCAAAGGGTGCAGGCGAGTTTTCCGTCTACACGGATATACGACAGAAGCTGATCGAGCGTGGTATTCCCGAATCGGAAATCAAGTTTATCCACGAGGCGGATACCGAAACGAAGAAGCAGGAGCTGTTCAAAAAGGTACGCCGTGGCGAAGTACGAATCCTGATGGGCAGTACACAGAAAATGGGCGCAGGGACGAATGTGCAGAACAAGATCATTGCTTCCCACGACCTTGACTGCCCGTGGCGACCTGCCGATCTGGAGCAGCGAGCTGGGCGGACGGTGCGGCAGGGCAACGAAAACCCGAAGGTCGGTCTGTACCGATATGTTACGGAAGGCACTTTTGACGCATACTGCTGGCAGCTCGTTGAGGGCAAGCAGAAGTTCGCAAGTCAGATTATGACAAGCAAATCTCCCGTGCGTTCCTGTGAAGATGTGGACGCTACTGCTCTTTCTTATGCGGAGATCAAAATGCTTGCGGCGGACAATCCGCACATCAAGGAGAAAATGGATTTGGATATTCAGGTGCAGAAGCTGCGCCTTTTGAAGTCCAACTATCTCTCCGAAAAATATGAGCTGGAGGACAAGATCATCAAATACTACCCGACAACAATCGCTCGGACGAAAGAGACGATTGCGGGGCTGGAAAAAGACATATCGCTTGCAAAAGAACACCCGAAGCCTCTGGACGATACCTTTGTAGGGATTGAGGTTAAGGGTGTTTCTTATTCCGAAAAAGCGGAAGGCGGACAGAAAATCATTGACGCCTGCAAGGAAATGACTTCGCCTGATCCCATCCCTCTCGGCAAGTACAGAGGCTTTGATTTGGAGCTTTCCTTTGATACCTTTGAGAAAGCCTATCAGGTAAAAATCAAGGGCAGCCTTTCCCGTTCCGTCTCTTTAGGCACGGACGCTATCGGCAACATTACCCGAATCGACAATGCCATTGAGAAAATCCCTGAACGGCTGGAGGCAAAAAGCAGGGAGCTTTCAACCCTCGAACAGCAATTCGTTACTACGAAAGCAGAGGTGGAAAAACCGTTTGACAAGGAAGAAGAACTGACCGAAAAGACAAATCGGCTCAATGTCCTTAACGGCTTGCTCAATGTAGACAAGCGGGAAAATGAACTGGTGGACGGTGCGCCGGACGAGGGCGACAGCGTACCCGTTTCAAAGGAAAGAGCTTATGAGCGATAACCTTCTTAGCGGTATGGGAGAAGTCTCATACCGCTTTTACATAGTAAGTTCTCTGAACTGCTGTGTCAGTAAAAATAGAACTGTGGCTTCCTTGTGCGGGCAATGATTTGTCTTTATAATATGAGACATCATATAAAGAAAAGAGGTAAAACCCGATGGAAGAAAACTGTTCTATCAAACTGTTTGAAAGCGATCTTGAAAGTATGCTGTCTCAGGTAATCGCTAAAGCCCGTTCCCATGATGAGAAATTGAAGGCTGCAAAGGAAAAGGCGGCAAAGATTAAACATCAAAACGAGAAACTCAATGCTGTCTTGGATTTGGAAAAGCCATCTGCTCTTACCGAAGAAGAATGCGAACTTTTAATCCAGTACCTGCTTGCAGAAAACAATGTTGTATTGGAAGAATACCGCATTTGTTATATGCGGGGGCTGATGGACGGAATGGAAATCAAAAAAACAGTAGAATAAAACTTACATAGCCGCTTGGTTTTACAAAAATCAGGCGGCTATATCTATCACGGCAAGGTGGAAAAAGACATAGTGCTGTGATATAATAAAGTGGCTCTTTGAGAGTCAATGTCAAGAAAACTGAGGTTATTTTCCTATGAAAAATATTTTGATTCACGGCTTGGGACAAAACAGTAAGGATTGGGATACCATTAAAAATGAGTTGGAAACGAGGGGAATTTCCTCTGTCGCTCCTGATTTATTTGACCTTGCAAAAGGCAGGAAATTAGACTATCCCACAGTATATCAGGCATTCAGCGAGCTGTGCGAGTCTTACCAAGACAAACTAAATCTTTGCGGGCTTTCCCTCGGCGGTCTGCTTGCGCTCAATTATGCTATCCAGTATCCGAAAAAAATAAACTCTCTTGTTTTGATCGGAACGCCGTTTGAGATACCGAAAGGACTGCTGAAATTTCAAAATATTGTATTTAGATTTATGCCCAAAGCCGTATTTCAGAATATGGGCGTAAGCAAAAAAGATTTTATTCGTTTGAGCAAATCAATGGTTGATCTCAATTTTATGGATTCGGCGACAGCGCTTGATTGTCCCGCCCTTATTCTTTGCGGCGCAAAGGATAAAACGAATATGGAGAGTGCTAAGCGGTTTCACGAAGCAATGAAAAACAGCAAGCTGGTCATTGTGGAAGCTTCCGGTCACGAAGTAAACAAAGATAATCCGAATGAGTTAGTTCGTGTTTTGCAAGACTTTTGGGCAGACAGGTAGAGATGAGGTTTTTAATAATGAATGAGAGAGAAAGAATTATCCGATTATGGTTTGATATGTGGCTGAAACAACAGGATTTGGGCATAGATGATATTTTTACAGAAGATGTGGTTTATACGGAAAGCTGGAGTCCAAAATATCAGGATCGCAAAACTGTTAAGCACTGGTTTAATGAGTGGAATACACGGGGAAAAGTCCTTATTTGGGACATTAAGCAGTTTTTCCATAAAGGTAATCAGACTATCGTGGAATGGTACTTCAAAAATGAAATGAACGCTGGAAGCATAGAAGAATTTGACGGCATTTCACTTGTAGAGTGGACGGATGATAACAAAATTAAGTCTTTAAAAGAATTTGGCTGCAACCGTAATAACTATAATCCGTATCAATATGGCGATCAACCTCGATTTAGAGATGAAAAGGCAAATTGGTTTTGATATGTTGATTATCGTGGTAGATTTCCGTCACGAATTTAATAAAGGAAATATGGAGACAGAAAGATGGAATATATAGTAGATGATAAAAAACTGGACGCATTTACCTTTATTGCGTTCGTCAAACAAGTATGGCAAGGCAATTATGATATTGAAAAAACACAGTGTGCATTGTCTCAGACAATCAATATTACTGCTTATGATAATGAAGTGCTGATTGGTTGCTTGCGTATTCTTACAGACGGATATTATTTCGGCACGATTACAGAGTTGCTCGTCCTTCCTGAATATCAAAAACAGGGAGTAGGCAGTAAACTCTTGCAACTTGCAAAGGATAATACCTCTACTATGCTGTATTTTGGAGCGCAGCCGGGGATAGAAAAGTTTTATGAAAAGAATGGTTGCAAAAGAAGTTTGCAATCCTATGCGATTGAAAAAGAACGGTCATAACGAATATTTACGAGGTGTTTAGTGTGGAAGTCAAAAAAATAGATGATACTCAAATTACAAATGCCATTGACTTGATTTGGCAAACTTTTTTACAATTTGAGGCTCCCGATTATTCTGAAGAAGGAGTTAAGTCGTTTCAGGAGTTTATTGAGAACAAAGAGATCGTCAAAACATTAGAATTTTGGGGCGCTTATGACGAAGAAAGACTAAAGGGAGTTATCGCAACAAACGAAAACCGGAAGCATATCTGTTGCTTTTTTGTGAAAGCACAGTATCAAAGACAAGGCATTGGCAGAAAGTTGTGGAACTTCCTACGAGAAAATAGTTCAAGCAAAACCATTACAGTAAATTCTTCTCCGTATGCAGTTCCCGCCTATCATAATCTGGGTTTCATAGATACCGATACGGAGCAACTTTCGGACGGTATACGATATATACCTATGAAGTTTGAAAAATAATCATTTTTCACTGTGATTTTTTATTTCACATAATTAATAAAGAGATTTTAGATTGCACAGGGCTTTAGCAACAGCGAGTTGCTTGTTTGGTAGATTTATCTGCCTTATAATTTGTTACAAGGAGGTGATTTGTAGTGGAGACAAAAGATGTCATACTTGAACTCCGGACAAAAAAAGGACTGTCGCAAGATGAACTTGCAGAAAAAGTTTATGTCACAAGACAAGCAGTGTCTCGTTGGGAAAATGGAGAAACAATCCCCAATACAGAAACGCTAAAATTACTTTCAGGTTTTTTTGATGTTTCCATCAATACACTTTTAGGCTCTCCGAGACAACTCATTTGTCAATGCTGTGGTATGCCGCTTGATGATTCCACGATCAGTAAAGAACCAGATGGTACTTTCAATGAAGAATACTGTAAATGGTGTTATACAGACGGAAAATTCACATATGACAATATTGATGATTTAATTGCTTTTTGTGTTGAGCATATGTCAAATGAGAATTGGTCTGCTGAACAGGTGCGGGGATATATGGCGGATATGCTGCCTAAATTAAATCACTGGAAAACTCAAGAGAAAATCAAATAATCATCAATTTTATACTTAGATAACTTTTACATAGCCGCTTGGTTTTTACAAAAAATCAAGCGGCTATATTTTTGTTTAAGGAGGTGTTCGCTTATGGGCGAAACAGACTACAACGCCCTGCTCTACGACAAGATGAAAGCCGAGCAGGATAAGTACAGGGACTGGCTGCTTTCACAGCCGCCGGAGGAAATTCTGAATCATACCTACGAGTACACAATGCGGGAAGATATTGTGATGTGTATGGAGGAACTGGAGCTTTCTCCGAAACAGGCGAAGGCTTTGCTTCGTTCCCCTTGTCCGCTTGATGATGTCTATAAGGAGTTTAAGGACAGAGAAGTTGAGCATATGGATACCATTCGGGATTCCATTGAAACAAGGGCAAACGATGTACTCAAACGGGACAAAAACAGAGAAAGCAGGTAAGAAAAATGGTACACAAATTAAAAACAATCCGTGGGGATATGCTGGTACTTCAATGCCAGCTTGAAAGAGAATTGATCCGTTATGTGCGGAGGTATCTTTGCCAGCCGCAGGTCACAATCATCACAAACGATAAGCAGTTTATCTTTATGTGTGAGCTGTACGACTATGTGGAGAATACGGAGCTTCCGCCTGAAATGGTAAGTTCCCTTATGAAAACGAAAAATGTCTTGGAGCTGTCTTGGGACGAATGGCTGATGAATGCCGAAGTTGAAGATATGGAAGATTCCATTGAGAAAGTCGCAGAGCTTCTCAGGAAAGGGAAGATCTGATATGCCATATATTCCGCCGGAAGTGGTCGAACAGGCTCGGCAGATCGACCTTTTAACTTATCTAAGAAGGATGGAGCCGGATAATGTTGAACAAGTCAAAGGAACGAGAAATGTATATCGTACCGTTGACCACGACAGCTTAAAGATTTCAAATGGCAAATGGTTTTGGTGGTCGCAAGGTTTCGGCGGCTATACTGCGCTTGACTATCTGATAAAAGTCAGGAACTATTCTTTTATGGACGCAGTGGAAATTCTTACGGGAAAAGAACTGGCAAATTGGACGCCGCCACCGAAAAAAGAAGAAAAAAATGAGCCAAAGGTACTGCGCTTGCCGGAAAAATATCAAGACAGTAAACGGATAATACAGTACCTTTTTAATCGTGGCATTGACTATCAGATTATTCAGGAGTGCATTGCGGACGGTGTGATTTTTGAAAGCAACGGGCGCTATCATAATGTAGTTTTTGTCGGGAAGGACGAAACGGGGACGCCAAAGTATGCCGCTTACCGTGGTTTAGGAAACAGCACCTTTAAGGGAGACGCATACGGAAGCGATAAACAATATTCGTTTCGCTTGCTTGCAAAAGAACCTTGCCAGTCAGTGCATTTGTTTGAAGCCGCCATTGATTTGCTGTCTTATGCCACTTTGCTGAAAGCTCAGGGTAAGGACTATAAATCGGAAAATCTGCTCTCTCTTTCGGGCGTGTATCAGCCGAAGAAAGAGAGCAAAGACAGCAAAATTCCGATTGCGCTTTCCGTTTTCCTTGAGAAAAATCCACTTATCAAGACGATTCATTTGCACTTGGACAATGACAAAACGGGAAGGCTCTGTGCCAACACCTTAAAAGAACTGCTCAGAAACAAGTATGAGGTCTTTGACGAGCCGCCGAAGAAAGGCAAGGACTATAACGATTACCTCTGCATACAGCTTGGAATCTACAAATCCAAAGAAAGGAGCTATGAGCGTTGAATGTACGAATTTATCAGATCAATATGAAGCGTGACGCCAACAATGTCGCCTTTATGAATTATGAGAGCCTACCCAAATTTCAGGGCAGCTCAAAGATCGACAGCAGCCTCTATGATAAGGTGTTCGAGGGAGAAGTAAACTGCTTCACGCTGGAAAAACTCTATGAGATTTTCAATCTTGAACACCCCGAAGGCTATAAAGGGCGGTCAATGTCCGTATCCGATGTGGTGGAGATCATTGACGGGAATACCGGAAAAAGCTACTTCCACTTTTGCGACAGCTTCGGTTTTCAGAAGGTCGATTTTGAGCCGGAAAAGACGCAGGTCAGCGACCGTTTCCTATCGCTTGCCGAGCAGGAGAAAATCTCTGTCCTGCTCGTTCCGGTCGGCAAATCTCCGGTTGTGAAAGAGATACCGAACACCTATGAAGCGATGAAAGCGCTGGTCGGCGGGGGCGGTTTAGACGAGTATATGCCCTTTGAAGATGACGCTGCTATCGTCTGTAACCGTGACGGGAAGCAGGGAAAGCTGCCGATGAATCGGGCGGTCTACCAGCCGCCGAAGCGCACACAGATGAGTTACAGCGAACTGAAATCCCTTTTTCGGGAAGCGGAAAACAACAGACAGCACCTTACCGCACATATCATTTTTACCGCTGATACCTTCAAAAAACCGTACAGCGAATTTGAACGGACTTATGAAGTAAGCTCGGACAACAAAGCGTTCCAGTCCCGTATGGGCGGCTATTCCATCTACGGCGCTTCTCTGGACGGTGTTGATCCGTGCCTGAGAATGGAGGGCTTGATGGCGGACGAAATGGGCGGTAAGGACGGTTGGAAAATTGAAAAATGCTTCTTAATGGAAGATTCAAGAGAGGTCGCCGACATCATTCACGGCGATTTTTTTATTGCCCGTTCCAATGTCGCCGATGAGAAATACAGCAGCTTATCAGGCGAACAACTACTGAAATACAAACGGCTTTTTCGGTATCCTGAGCGATTCCACGAAACCGTACACGGGATTGAGATCGAGCCGTTTAAGCCCGACAGGGCGGACAAAGAACGATAAATATCAGGAAAAACGGGGCAGCCCGACAGGTCTGCGTTAGCTTAGCGAGCAGACTGTTTTTACTCCTATCGGGCAAAAACAGTAAAAGCTCGTTAGGGGCTGCCCCTAATACCCCAATACAGGAAAGGATTTTGACTATGCACGAATTTCTATTCTTTATGATAGGCTTCCTGCTCGGCGGCGTTATCGGCGTAATGATTATGTGCCTTATGCAGATCAACCGAATCAGCCGCACACCAAATATCCGAAAGGAGGACGAGGAGCTGTGAAACGAACAGTCAAAAAACAGTTTTGGTTTTCAAAGACGGAAGCACAGGACTTGCAGAAGAAAGCAAAGAAAGCCTGCCTGACCGAAGCGGCGCTTGTACGACTGCTTCTTCGTGGCTATGAGCCGAGAGAAAAACCGGACGAGAGATTTTATGACGCTATGCGGGAGCTTTCCGCTATCGGCAACAACATCAATCAGCTCGCCATTAAAGCGAACGCCCTCGGTTTTGTGGATTCGCAAATGCTGAAGAACGAGGCGCTGAGGTGGCACAAGTTTCAGGCGGCGATTGAGCGTGAATTTCTGCGCCCTGAAAAAAGCGGTCTGAAATGGCAGTAACAAAGCTTTGGAAGGTAAGCGTCCGGCTCGGTCAGGTACTCGACTATACGACCAATCCTGAAAAGACCGCCAACCCCGAATATTCTGCCGAAGATTATCAGGCGCTCAAAGATGTGCTTGCCTATGCGAAGGACGAGGAGAAAACGGAACACGAGTTTTTCTACGACGGGATCAACTGCAATGTAGCGATGGCTCGTGACCAGTTCATTACCGTCAAGGAGCAGTTCGGCAAGACGGATGGGATTCAGGCGTATCACGGGTATCTGAGCTTTAAGGAAAACGAGGTCACGCCCGAACAGGCGCAGCAGATCGGAATGGAGTTCGCAAGAAAGATGTGGGGCAAGCGGTTTCAGGTGGTCGTTACTACCCACCTGAACACGAAACATCTCCACTGTCATTTTGTCATCAACTCCGTTTCCTTCGCCGATGGGAAGCGGCTGAAAGACAAAGAAAAGTCTTGGTATTACTTCCGCCATATCGCCGATGAGATCTGCTTGGAGCATAAGCTGTCCATTGTAGAAAAGCCGGAGCTGCATAGATCGCCCGCCTATCTTACCAAGAAGGACGAGGCGGGTATGCCCACCCGATACAACAACGCCAAAAAAGCGATTGACGAAGCGATTGCGATGAGCCGCAACCTGCGGCAATTCCAATATGAACTGGGCGTGATGGGCTATCACTCGAATTTCAGTCCTAATCGTAAGTACGCTACGGTCACACCGAAAGGCAGCGAAAAACCGATACGGACTTACCGGCTCGGCGAGGAATACACCAAAGAGAAAATCCTTGAACGGCTTATTGCCAACCGGGATAATATCGTGTTCAAGCCGTTCCAGCCAAAGACCTATATTGTCCGGCAGTACCGCCTGCCCACAAGAGAACACAAAATCCAAAAGGTCGGCGGTCTGTATGGCTTGTATCTCTACTACTGTTATCGGCTCGGCTACCTTCCGAAGTATAATCAGAAACAACAGAATACGGCGAGGCTTCACTATCTTCTCAAAGACGATCTGATGAAGATGGACGAACTTACCAAACAGGTAACGCTGCTCGGCAAGCACCAGATCGGTACGGACGAGCAGCTCTTTTCATATAAGCGGTCGGTTGAGGACGAAATCAAAACCCTTACCGCCGACAGAACACATCTCCGAAATGAAATACGAAAAGTAGATATATCAGATGAACGGCTGTCGGCGGCAAAGGCGAAAATCTCTGCAATCTCCGAACGCTTGAAAGAGCTTCGCAAAGAAGTAAAGCTCTGCGATGGGATTGCGAAGCGGTCAGGCGTAATTGCCGATACCCTTTCGCAAGTCAAGGCAGAGGAAGAAAAATCTCAAAGAAAGGAGTTCCGAAACTATGAACAACGGCGGTGACGCAGCAGAACAAATCGTCAGGCTGTCGCTTGAAGGATTTGAAGTGGCTGTCCGGCTCACAGGCTCGGCGGCGAAGAATATCGCTATTCTGTTAGCTTCCGTGCTGAAGCAGGAGATCAGCCAGTCGAATAAAACACGGGGAAAAGCACGGCTTACCAATATGATTAAGTCCGGTAAGGAACTGAAGGTCTTTTCGTTCCAGCAGAAAGACCTGCCGAAGTTTACCGAGCAGGCGAAACGGTACGGCGTCCTTTACTGCGTTCTGCGTGATAAAAATACCAAGAGCGATACGGCGATGGTCGATATTATCGCCCGTGCGGAGGACGCTGCGAAAATCCAGCGCATTTCCGACCGCTTTGAACTTGGTAAAGTCGATAAGGCTTCCATTGTTTCCGAAGCGGAAAAGGCTGTGGCAGACCGTGAAGCGGCTGCCAATGAAGTGCCTACGAAATCAAGGGGCGAGATCATCGTGGAGGAAGCGATGGGAAAGCCAATGCAGAAGGAGGGAAATTCCCACCAAAACCCCTCGGTCGCAAAGACGGACAAAAGCCCTCTGTCCGAGCGAGACTTAGAAACGACAGGTACGCACACTGATAAGGGTGTTGCAAAGGCGGCGGATAAGAAGCCTTCGGTCAAGGAAAAGCTCGACCGATACAAGGCGGCTGCCAAAGCGGAAAAGGAAGCAGAGCGTACTGTGCCGGAGGCTTCCAAAGAGAAGCCGAAAACCCCTGAAGCGAATCGGCAGACCGTTCACAGGCAGCCAAAGAAATCCAAGAAGCCGAAAGAGAGGTGAGCGAAATGGATCAACTAAAGGAACACCCGCAGATCGTGGAGCTGTTAGACACACTCGATAAAAACGGCTTGATGAAAGAGAAAAACGAGGTGCAGTCGCTGGTAAGCTATATCGGCGGTATGGAAGAAACGCTGACAGGAATGCTCGGCGAGCTTCAGGATATGCGCCGTGAAATCAATCTGATCCACAACAACACGCTGCGGAGCAAGTGCCATACCCTTGTGGAAAAAACGGAGAGCAAAATCCGTCAGGGATTTTCCGCAGTCAAAAAGATGAAGGATAATCTGATCCAGTCAGCCGGAAACGCTGTGCGGGCGTTCCGGGAAAAAGGCAGGGACGCCCTTGCTGAGTCGGTCAGGGCAATGAAAATCCCCGAAGCGCTGGATAAGCTGTCCGCTATGTTCGGCAGAATGTCAAAAGAGATGGCGCAGGATACAAAAAAGCTGTCCGCTATGCAGACGGAGCTTCAGGGCGCAAAGGGGCATTTGAAAAATATGGGGCTGCTGTTTATGGGAAAAGCCGCAAAGGAAGCGGAACATTCCAAGAGTGATAAAGGCGTATTATCAAGGTTGTCCCGTTTATTTGAAAAAGCGCAGAAAGGATTTGCGTCTTTGGAGCAAAAGGCGATGGATACGGCGGATAAGCTCAGAGTTTCCCGTGTGAAATCGTCTGTAAAAGAAAATCTCAGCAGATATAGGGCGGCGACGAAAGCAGAAAAAGGAACAGAGCGCAGCGAGCCGACCGCTTCCAAAGAAGAAAACCGCACAGCACAGGCGTTGGGGCAGATTAGCGTCCCGCACCCGCAAAAATCAAATCTATCAAAAGAGAGGTAAAAAGATATGACCAACGATTTTAAGAGTAAGCAAAGCAGCGGCGCAAGACCGCCGAGACTTTCGCCGGAGGAATACGCCGCCAAGAAAAAGGCGGAGAAAGAAGCTATTTATCAACTGCTCGACAATACCGCTTCGGAAGTGGTGCAGTCGCCGGAAAAATTCAAAGCCTACCTTGATGTGCAGAGCCGTATGGACAGGTACACAGCGAACAATACGCTGCTGATGTATAAGCAATTCCCGCAGGCAAGCCAGATCAAGGAGTTTGATGATTGGGCGGCTGAGGGCGTAAAGGTCAATAAAGGCTCCAAGACCTTTATTATCCTTGATCCCTACGAGTACACCAAGAAGGACGGGACAATCGGCATTGATTTCAATTTGAAAAGAGTGCTGGATGTTTCACAGACCAACGGCAAGCGCCCTGCCGCCCCGACCGCTAACCGTGATCCGAGAAAGTTGGTGGCGGTTATGCTCGACAGCGCCCCGATCAATATTGAAAGCACCAATGAGCTGCCTTATCCCGATATGGGCGCTTTTTATAAAAATGAAGATCAGACGCTTTATGTGAAGCGGGACATCGGCGACAGCGTTGCCCTCTGCCAGTGCGTCGCTCAGGAACTCGGTCACGCCGAGCTTTCTATGAACAGCGAGGTATACAGCCGCAGGGATATGGGATTTCAGGCGGTGTGCATTGGGTATATGCTCTGCAAGAAATACGGAGTCGATACGCAGAATTTCGCTATCGACCGTATCCCCGACGAACTGAAAAACAAAGAGCCGAAAGAAATTAAAGCTGAACTCGGCAAGACGCAGAAGGCGTTTAAGGAAATTACCGCCCGTGTTTCTGACGAGCTGTACCGCCAGCGGGCGGAGCGCTCAAAGGAACAGGAGAGATAACCGGAGGTAGCTGCGATGAAAGAAGAACTCTACCATATCGCTTTGGACGATTATGAACACGGTGTTGTAATCCGTTCCCTGAACGATAAAAAGACCGACCTCAAAAAAGAGGGCAAGTCCACCGACGCCGTAGACGATCTGATTATTAAAATCGGTCACGCCCCAAGACGCAAGTTCAAAGTGGTAGAAAAGGAATCCTGCCGTGAATCGAGATAGCAACAAGCAGTCTGCGATTATCCTTGCGGTTATTGGGATTCTTCCCGTTGTGTGGCTCGGCTTATTGATAGCACCGTCCGTCAAGGGCGGTCTGCCGGATATACTGCCGAGCCTTTTGACGGCATTCAATGATCCGTTCCATATCGAGCTTTGCGGGGACAGCTTAAAAACTGTCCTCGTTTTGCTTTTGCTCTACGGAATGGGGATTGGGATTTATCTGTCTACACGGAGGAATTACCGAAGGCGTGAGGAACACGGCTCTGCGAAGTGGGGCAGCGCAAAAGCCATTGACAAAAAGTACCGTCAAAGCCCGCCCTCGGAAAATAAGCTGATGACGCAGAATGTCCGGATCGGACTCAATGCGAAAAAGCACCGCCGCAATCTCAATACTCTGGTGTGCGGCGGCTCCGGCGCAGGCAAGACGAGATTCTATTGTAAGCCGAACTTAATGCAGACAAGCAATTCTTCTCAGGTAATTTTAGATCCAAAAGGGGAAATTCTGCGTGATGTCGGCAATCTGCTTGAAAAAGCAGGCTATGAGATCAAGGTGCTGGACTTGATTTCAATGGAGAAAAGCCATTGTTACAACCCGTTTGTCTATCTCAGAAACGACAACGATATTCAGCGCCTTGTGACCAACCTTTTTAAGAGTACCACCCCGAAAGGCTCTCAATCCAATGATCCTTTTTGGGATACTGCGGCGAGTATGCTTCTACTCGCCCTTATTTTTTATCTGCACTATGAAGCGCCGGAGGAGGAGCAGAATTTCGCTATGGTAATGGAAATGCTCAGGGCGGCGGCGATTGAGGACGAGGAGGACAACAGACCTTCTCCCCTTGATAATCTGTTTGCCGATTTGGAAATGGATAATCCTGAACACATTGCCCTGAAATACTATCGTTCCTACCATTCCGGTTCGGCAAAGACGCTCAAATCCATTCAAATTACCCTTGCCGCAAGATTGGAGAAATTCAATCTTGAAAGCTTAGCGGCGCTGACTTCCGCCGATGAGCTTGACCTTGCTTCAATGGGCGAGAAGAAAACGGCGCTGTTTGCGCTGATACCGGATAATGATTCGAGCTTTAATTTCCTCGTCAGTATCCTTTATACACAGCTTTTCCAGCAGCTTTTTTACTCCGCCGACCATATCCACGGCGGCAGCCTGCCGATACCCGTCCATTTTTTGATGGACGAGTTTGCCAATGTTTCGCTGCCCGACGATTTTGACAAGATACTTTCCGTTATGCGTTCAAGAGGCGTGTCGGTATCCATTATCCTGCAAAATCTGGCGCAGCTAAAGGCGTTGTTTGAGAAACAATGGGAATCCATTGTAGGCAACTGCGATGAATTTCTCTATCTCGGCGGCAATGAGCAGAGTACGCACAAGTATGTGTCCGAGCTTTTAGGCAAAGAAACGATTGATACCAACACCTACGGGAAAAGCGAGGGACGGAGCGGAAGCTACTCGACCAATTATCAGATTTCCGGTCGTGAGCTGCTTACCCCTGACGAAGTGAGAATGCTCGACAACCGCTACGCCATTTTGTTTATCCGTGGCGAGCTTCCGGTAATGGATTTGAAGTACGACATTTTGAAGCACCCGAATGTGGCGTATACCGCAGACGGGAAAGGCGGCGTGTATCAGCACGGCGAAGTCACAAAAAATGTGGCGACCATTGAAACCCTGTATGTTGATCTCGACAGCGTTCTCGAAATGGAGCTTTCGGAAACGACTTACGAGCTGTTGTCCGATGAGGACTTTGAAAACTTAACAAATTGATTGGAGGAAAATAGAATGAACATTTTTCATAAGACTCAGAAGAAAGAAACCCGCAGACTGCCGATGACCGGAAAGGTAAAGAAAGGCTTTCGTTATTACTGTGCTGCGGTTTTGAGCGTGACCGCTGTTTTTGCAATGTCTACAACGGCTTTTGCCGCAAGCGATCCGCTTACCGTTGTCAATAACCTGTCCGATTTCATTTTCGGCTTTATCCGTGCGATTGGTCTGATCCTGCTCGGTTTTGGTATCGTTCAGGTAGGTCTTTCCCTGAAATCCCACGATCCTTCGCAGCGAGCAAACGGATTTCTGACGCTGGCGGGCGGCGTCATCATTACTTTCGCTAAAGAAATCCTCACTCTGATTACGGGCTAACCTTTACGCAAACGACGCTCAGGGGCGTTCCTGAAAAACAATTCAGGGACGCCCCATTTTTCTTTATAAGGAGGTGCTACGAAATTGAGTGATAACTGGGTAGTTCAGAATCTCCAGAACGCCCTCGAAACTTGGAATGAAAAACTCGCTGAGATATGGCAGCTTATCACAACTACGCCGCAGAGCTTCAAAGGCGGCGGGATATGGGCGGTCATTGTCAATATCAACGGCGCTGTGCAGGCGATTGGTCTTGCGCTTTTGGTGCTGTTTTTTGTGGTTGGTATGGTACGCACCTGCGGCAGCTTCAGTGATGTCAAGAAACCGGAACACGCTGTCAAGCTCTTTATCCGATTTGCGCTTGCAAAGGCGGGTATCACTTACGGTATGGAGCTAATGCTTGCCCTGTTCAATATCGTGCAGGGTACAATCGGCACGATTATGACCGCCGCAGGCTTTACTTCCGCACAGCAGACCACTCTGCCGCAGGAAATGATCGACACGATTGAAAGCTGCGGCTTTTTCGAGTCAATTCCGCTTTGGGCGGTTACGCTCATCGGCGGCTTGTTCATTACGGTTATGTCATTCCTGCTCATTATGACGGTGTACGGGAGATTTTTTAAGTTATATATGTATACGGCGCTCGCCCCGATTCCGCTTTCCACTTTTGCGGGAGAGCCGAGCCAGAATGTGGGGAAATCGTTTATCAAAAGCTACTGCGCCGTATGCCTTGAAGGTGCAGTGATCGTTTTAGCCTGCATTATCTTCTCCCTGTTCGCTTCTTCCCCGCCTGTGGTCGATCCCAATGCGGCGGCAGTCACGCAGGTTTGGTCATATATCGGCGAGCTGCTCTTTAATATGCTCGTTTTGGTCGGCTCGGTGCGGATGTCTGACCGGATAATCCGTGAGATGATGGGACTGTAAGGAGAACAGAATGAAACGAATATACAACAAATTCAAGGGCTACACCCTTGCGGACTGCGATTGCAGATATTGCCTGTATTACGGAGGGCGGCGAAAAAGCAAGATCATCTGTCTTGTAGACGGGTGCGTCTGCGCCGATGAAATCCGGCAGGCGAAAAAAATGAAAGAAAGGAGTTCCTAAATGGAAGTCAAAATCAATAGAGAAATCAGGAATTACACAGAAGCGATGTTTTTTGGACTGTCACTGCGGCAGTTCATTTTTTCTGCCTGTGCCTGCGTAGTGGCGGTAGGTATCTATTTCTTGCTCAAGCCCTATGTCGGCACGGAAACCGTATCGTGGATGTGCATTTTGGGAGCCGCCCCCTTTGCGGCTCTTGGTTTTGTTAAATATAACGGAATGACCGCAGAGAAATTCATCTATGCGTGGATTAAGTCGGAGTTTTTAATGCCGAAGAAGCTTACTTTCCGTTCAACGAATACCTACTACGAGCTGTTCAAGCCGAGTATCGAAGCAAAAGCAAAGGAGGCTATGAAATCGAATGATTAAAACACTTACCAATCTCCGCAAACAGGAAAAGGAAAAGTTTGTCGTGCCGAAAGGCGTTCAGGATGTGATCCCCATTACCGCCATCTATGATGACGGTATCTTTCAGATTGGGAAAGACAAGTTTTCTAAGATCTATAAATTTTCAGATATTAACTATGCCGTTGCCAGCCGTGAGGACAAGGAAGCAATGTTCCTTGAATACTCGGAGCTGCTCAATTCCCTCGACTCCGGCGCAACGACAAAAATCACGATCAATAACCGCCGCTTAAACCGACTGGACTTTGAGAACAACATTCTTATCCCGATGAAAGGCGACAGCCTCGATGAATACCGTGAGGAATACAACAAAATCCTTTTGGAAAAAGCCACAGGCGCAAATGCTATCGTGCAGGATAAGTATATGACGATTTCCGTCAACAAGAAGAATATTGAGGACGCAAGGAATTATTTTGCCCGTGTGGGCGCAGACCTGATCGCCCACTTCGGCAGGCTCGGCAGCAAGTGCGTGGAGCTGGAAACCGATGAAAGGCTGCGTATCTTTCACGACTTTTACCGTGTGGGCGAGGAATCCTCTTTCCACTTTGATATAAAGGAAACCCGCAAAAAGGGACACAGCTTCAAGGACTATATCTGCCCCGACTCAATGGAATTTGAAAAGGACTACTTCAAAATGGGCGACCGTTACGGGAGAGTCCTTTTTCTGCGTGAGTACGCTTCCTATATCAAGGACAGTATGGTGGCGGAGCTGACTGACCTCAACCGCAACCTGATGATGTCGATTGATGTTGTCCCCGTGCCAACGGACGAAGCGGTACGGGAAGCGGAAAACCGTCTGCTCGGCGTGGAAACGAATATTACCAACTGGCAGAGGCGGCAGAACTCCAACAATAACTTTTCGGCGACTGTTCCTTACGATATGGAACAGCAGAAAAAGGAAATGAAGGAATTTCTCGATGATTTAACGACGAGGGATCAGAGAATGATGTTTGCCGTGATTACCTTCGTGCATACGGCGGATTCCAAAGAACAGCTTGATAACGACACGGAAGCGCTGCTTACCACGGCGAGAAAGCACCTTTGTCAGTTCGGCGTGTTGAAATTTCAGCAGGTGGACGGGCTGAATACGGTTATGCCGTTTGGCGTGCGGAAGATTGATACCTTCCGTACCCTTACGACCGAAAGCCTTGCCGTGTTTATCCCGTTTCGGGTGCAGGATATTTTTCACGAGAATGGTATCTACTACGGGCAGAATGTGATTAGCAAAAATATGATTATCGCCGACCGCAAGCAGCTTCTCAACGGTAATTCCTTTATTCTCGGCGTATCGGGCGGCGGTAAGTCCTTTGCCGCAAAGGGCGAGATCGAGAATGTGATTCTTTCCTCGGATTCCGATGTTATCATCATTGATCCGGAGCGGGAATATTCACAGCTTGTGAAGGCGCTCGGCGGCGAGGTTATCCATATCTCCGCTACTTCTCAAAATCATATCAACGCTATGGATATGACGAAGGAATACGGCGACGGGGCAAATCCGGTTATTTTGAAGTCGGAGTTTATTATGTCCCTGTGCGAGCAGCTCATCGGCGGCAGCAACCTCGGCGCAAAGCAGAAATCCATTATCGACCGCTGCACCGCCAGCGTGTACCGCACCTATCAGCAGAATAACTATCAGGGCGAAGTGCCGACCTTGCAGGATTTCAGGGCGGAGCTTCTGAAACAGGACGAGCCGGAGGCGAAGGAAATCGCCCTTGCCATCGAGCTGTTTACAAGCGGCAGCTTGAACACCTTTGCGAAGCATACGAATGTGGATACCAATAACCGTCTGATCTGCTATGACATTTTAGACCTCGGCAAACAGCTTATGCCTATCGGTATGCTGGTCGTTCTCGACTCTATCTTAAACCGCATTACGCAGAACAGGGCGAAAGGCAGAAATACCTTCATCTTTATTGATGAGATTTATCTGCTGTTCCAGCACGAGTATTCCGCTAACTTCCTTTTTACCCTTTGGAAGCGTGTGCGTAAATACGGTGCTTATGCGACGGGTATTACGCAGAATGTGGACGACCTTTTGCAGAGCCATACGGCGAGGACAATGCTCGCAAACTCTGAGTTTATCATTATGCTCAATCAGGCTTCCACGGACAGGCTGGAGCTGGCGAAGCTCTTAAATATCTCCGACCTTCAGATGTCGTATATTACGAATGTGGAAGCCGGACACGGGCTTATCAAGGTGGGCAGCTCCCTTGTGCCGTTCGCAAATAAATTCCCGAAAAATACGAAGCTGTATAAGCTGATGACAACCAAACCGGGCGAGAGCGCATAAGCTCCCGCCCCTTGTTTCAGAAAGGATATGGCAATGAGAAAAAAGATTTGTATTGCGTTGATGACGGCGTTTACCGTCCTGCTCGGCGTCAGCAGCTATTTCATTATCGACCATTACAGGGAGGCGGAACATCAGGAGCAGATGTACGATTCTCTCGTACAGCTCGTAGAGGACAGCGAAACCGAGCCTGCCGAGCCGATCATCTATTCAGAAGATAAGACGATACTGCCGGAGCTTACCGAGCTGTACCGTCAAAACAATGATTTGGTCGGATGGATTTGCGTGGAAGATACGAACATCAATTATCCCGTTATGCAGACGGTGGATAATCCGAACTACTATCTGAAGCGTGGATTTGATAAAGAATACAGTTCTTACGGCTGCCCGTATGTGCAGGAGGATTGTGATGTCCTAAAGCCCTCGGACAATTTAGTGATTTACGGTCATCATATGAACAACGGCTCGATGTTCGCCGACCTTGAAAAATTCAAGGACGAGGATTTCTGGCGGGAACATAAAACGATTGCTTTTAATACCCTGACAGAGAAAAATGAGTACGAAATCCTTGCGGTTTTCAAAACCGTTGTCTACACCGACAGCCCGGAAGCCTTCAAATATTACCGCTTTACGGACGCTCAGTCGCCGGAGGAGTTTGACGCTTATATTGATAAGTGCAAAGAGCTTTCCCTTTACGACACGGGCGTATCAGCGGAGTACGGCGACAAGCTGATCACGCTTTCCACCTGTGAATACTCCCGCACGAACGGAAGGCTTGTCGTTGTGGCGAAAAAAGTGACAGAAAGCAGTGGTGCAAATGCTCCCGCAAATGACGGGGCGGCAGAGATACCGAGCTAACGCCCTGATAAAGAAGCTGTGCGCCAATTATGATGACGGGAACTGCCTGCTTCTTGATGACGGGGAAGGCTGTGTTTGTGTGCAGAGTATATCCTACTCGCTTTTGTGCAAGTATTTTCGCAATGCGGTACTTCCGGCAGATCCGGCGTTGGAAGCGGAGATACTCGGAACGCACCCTGACAGGTGCGTTTCCTGCGGCGCTCCCATTATTAAGCGTGGCAACAGGAAAAAGTATTGTGAGAAATGCGCCAAGATCGCATATAAAAGGCAGCAGGCAGAGTACGCAAGAAAAAGGCGTGCAGAATCGAAAAATAGAGGGTAAAAAGTCCTTGATTTAAGCGGCTTTTCAGCCCTCGCACTTTGAGGGGCAAGGTGTTGATACCTTTTCCCCTCTTTTTTTACTTCAAAGCGTCCATGGGCGCTTGGAAAGGAGGTTTTCTATGCCGGATATTAAGACAAGGGATATAGCGAAAGGCACGATCAAAACGATTGACAAATCGGCGGTTGCCGCCGAGCGTATGAAATCCGCCTTTATCCAGACCAAAGAAAAAGCGGAACACTCCGTTGATGTCCCGGAAAGCAGTGCGGAGGAATACGCTTCCAACCGTTTGGAAAGCGGTATCGACCGAGTTTCCCACGAAGCCGTACACCAATTTGATAAGCAGGGGCGCAAGGGCGTTCAGGCGACAAAGCAGAATATCGTCAAAGCAAAGGACGGTATTCAGAAATTCAAGGAAAAACGGACGGCGCAGTCGCTTCAAAAACAGGCGCAGGCGGCAGCTCCACGAAAAGGCGTCAGTCAGAGTATCAAGGCGGTGGAACAGCCGAAGAAGGCAGTAAAAGAGTCTGCCCGTTCCGCAGGGAAAAAGACGATTAAGACGGTCGGGAAAGGCTCGGCGAAAACAGCGCAGAAAACGGTAAAAACCGCAGAACGCACCGCTAAAACGACCGTCAAGACAGCGCAGCGTACCGCAAAGGCGGCGCAGAAAACGGCGCAAGCTACGGTCAAGGCTTCTCAAAGGGCAGTTCAGGCGGCACGGGCAGCGGCTCGTGCCGCTGTTGTTACGGCGAAAGCAATCGCAAAAGCGATAGCGCTTGCGGTCAAGGCGATTATTGCCGGAGCAAAGGCATTGATCGCCGCAATCGCCGCAGGCGGCTGGATAGCGGTTTTGGTCATTATCGTGATTTGCCTGATTGGTATGATTATCGGCTCGGTGTTCGGTATCTTTTTCTCAGGCGAAGATTCTGGAACTGGAATGAGTATGCAGACCGTTGTGCAGGAAATCAATACCGAATACGATACCAATTTGCAGGACGAAAAAAACTCGGTATCTTATGATGTCCTTGAAATGAGCGGCAGCCGTGCCGTTTGGAAAGAAGTGCTTGCGGTGTATTCCGTCAAAGTCAACACCGATCCGGATAATCCCCAAGAGGTTGCGACGATGGACGAATCGAAAAAGCAGCTTCTAAAGGACATCTTTTGGGAAATGAATGAGATAAGCTCCAGTACCGACACCAAAACGGAGACAGTCATTACTGAAACCGATGACGGTCACGGGAATATCGTGGAGACGGAAAGCACGGTCACGCAAACCTATCTGTATATCACGGTCAGCCATAAAACCGCCGATGAGATGGCGGCGCAGTATGGATTTAACGAGGAACAGAAAGAGTATCTTGCAGAGCTGCTTGCCGATGAAAACAATTCGCTGTGGTCGCAGGTACTTTACGGGATTACAGGAACAGACGATCAGATCGTAACCGTTGCGCTTTCCCAAATCGGGACGATGGGCGGCGATCCGTACTGGTCTTGGTATGGCTTTAATTCTCGTGTAGAATGGTGCGCTTGTTTCGTTTCGTGGTGTGCTAACGAGTGCGGGTATATCGACGCTGGCGTGATTCCGAAATACGCCGGCTGCGTCAACGGCGTACAATGGTTTAAGGACAGAGGGCAATGGCTGGATAACAGTGCCGAGCCTACGCCGGGTATGATTATCTTCTTCGATTGGGCGGACGAAAGCGGTCAGGACGGATTATCCGACCATACGGGTATCGTCCAAAAGGTAGAAAACGGCAGAGTTTACACGGTCGAGGGCAATTCCGGGGATTCTGTTCGTCAGAATAGTTATCCGGTTGGGTATTATGAGATACTCGGCTACGGTGCACCTGCCTATTGATCGGAAGGTAAAAAACGAGCCGCTTGTTTAAATGCAGGCGGCTTAATTACATAAAAATTCGCAAAAAGGTATTGACAAATAGAATCTCAGTGGGTATACTTTGCTTGTAAGATAGTTAGTTACTCAACTAACAGACAAACAAGCAGGTGTAGGAGGTGCTATGATTGAATGTAAATCCGAATATAGATAAACCGATCTTTCTTCAGATCGCAGAGCAGCTTGAAGATTCTATATTTACTGGTGCTTTTCCTGAAGAAACACAAATCCCATCGACAAATGAAATTTCTGCGCTGCTCAGTATCAATCCACATACTGTTCTAAAAGGAATGAATGTGCTGGTTGACGGGGGAATCATCTACAAGAAAAGAGGTCTTGGAATGTTTGTGAAAGAAGGTGCAGTCGAAAAAATTCGACAAAAACGGCAAAGTCAGTTTTATGAGCAGTATGTTTCGACTTTAATAAGCGAAGCATTGAAGCTGCAAATGTCTAAAGAGGATATTATTTCTTTGATAGAAAGGGGTTATGACAATGAATGCCATTCAAATTAAAAATATAACGAAACGCTATAAAGATGTCACAGCGCTTGACGATATTTCTTTTTCCTTTGAGTTCGGGAGAATATATGGGTTTTTAGGAAGAAACGGGGCAGGAAAATCTACCCTTATCAATATTATCGCAAACCGGATTTTTGCAGATCAGGGCGAAGTCCTGATTGATGGTATTCCTGCAAAAGAAAATATGGGTGTCCACGAAAAGATTTTTTGCATGAGTGAAGCGGATTTATATGACAGAGATTTGAAGGTTAAGGATCATTTCAAGTGGACAAATCGTTTTTATAACGATTTTGATCTGGATAAAGCCTTTGAACTTTCCAAAAAGTTCAATCTTGATATTAACAAAAGGTTTAAGGCGTTATCGAAAGGGTATCAGTCCATTTTCAAGCTGATTATTGCGCTATCACTGAATGTTCCGTATGTAATCTTTGATGAGCCGGTTCTGGGGCTTGACGCAAACCACAGGGAACTGTTTTACAGCCTGCTCCTTAAAGAATTTGAGAACAATGAGCGGACGCTTATTATTGCGACACATCTGATAGAGGAAGTTTCCAATATTATTGAGGAAGTTGTCTTGATTGATAAAGGGAAAATTCTTCTTCAGGAAACGGTTGAGGAACTGCTTGAAAAAGGATATAGCATTTCCGGGGTGGCTCAGGAAGTTGACCATTATTGTGAAGGCAAGAATGTCATCGGATATGACGAGTTGGGCGGCTTGAAAATTGCCTATGTATTAGGAGAAAAAACGGCTTTACCTCAAGGAAGCAATCTGCAAGTTACGGCAATGAATTTGCAAAAACTGTTTGTCAAGATGACAGAGAAAGGTGGCGGCGAAAATGAGTAAATTAAAATCTGCTGTTTTATATGAATACTTAACTAAAGTAAGGGCGATAGGAATTTTCTATTTGATCCAATATTTGATTGTAGCTCTTATTTTTACGATTGTTGCAATTTGTACTAAAGGAAATGAAACTGGCTCAAATACTTTAGAGTTCAGTTCTGTTGTTTTTGTCAGTGTTATAGGCGTATTAGGCTACAAAGAAGATTTCAAGGCGTTGCTCCAAAATGGATATACCCGAAAATATATTTTTGGGGCGACTGTTTGTATGTTTACATTGCTGGCGGGTACAATGGCACTTATTGATACCATAATCGGTAACTCCCTTCATTTCTTCAACAGTAACTATTTTACCTTATACAGTAGCCTTTATGGATTCGGAAATATTTTTATAAACTGGTTATGGCTTACTGCTTTATATTTGATGTTTTGCAGTCTTTTCTATTTAGCGATTTTAGTCATCAACAGAGTTGGAAAAACAATTTCTCTTTTGATCGGAGTTGGAATATCTGGAATCATTCTTCTTGTTATGGCGTTGTTCCAGTTTGTATTCTCAGATGAAATTGTAAGCAAGGCTATGGAATTGACGATGAGAGCAGTAGGATTTATGAGCGATGGTACAATAAATCAGTTTTTCCCAATTCTATCATTTCTCATAATCGGAGCTCTTTTTGGAATTGGCTCATATGCTGTAATCCGCCGTACAGAATTAAAATAAAACTATACCCAAAATAATACGGTGCTACCCACTTGGGTAACACCGTATATTTTTTCCGCTTTTATTGATTTTTATATTTATCCATTTCAACTAACATCTTATATAGATGTTCTTGCTCGGATTTACTTTTTGCTGCGACCAGCTCGTAACATTTCATAGGATAGCTGTCGGTGCTGCTTTCGCCTATCTTCTCAAAAAGCTGAGCAAGCGAGACATTCATAGCTGAAGCAATCTTTTCGATACTTTCAAGAGTGGCGTTCTTTTCCCCTCGTTCCACTTGCCCGATATAAGTAGGGTGGCAACCGGATAACTCAGCAAGCTTCTCTTGGCTCAATCCCTTATCAATTCTATAATTGCGGACACGCTGTCCGATTGTTTTTGCAATTTCACTCATAGTTCCAGCCTCCATTCATAGTCTATAAATATTGTTTCCGTAGTTCCACAGACTATTGATATTTATTGTTGATTTTGATATACTATGAGTATTATAATTAGATTTTTTGTGCTTTTAGGCTTTGAACTGGCTGGTGAACTTTAATGAGGGGAAAAACGGCTTGCTTTACCGGACATAGAAAAATACCGCCGGAGAGCATACCGGAACTCTCTCAGCGGTTAAAAAACACCTTGCTTCGACTGATAGAAGAAGGATATATGTACTTTGGCGCAGGCGGAGCATTGGGTTTTGACACGCTGGCTACACAATGCGTCTTATCTTTGAAAAAGCAGTATCCGCATATCAAATTGATTTTAGTCTTACCGTGTATCACACAGACGAAAGGCTGGAGCAAAAACGACATAGCGATCTATGAGGAAATCAAAAGTCAGGCAGATAAGGTAGTATATACTTCTCACAACTATTTTCGGGGCTGTATGTTCAAAAGAAACCGCCATTTGGTAAATGGCAGCAGTGTCTGCATAGCCTATTTAACACAGGAGAAAGGCGGGACTGCGTATACGGTAAATTATGCTCGGCAAAGCAATGTGCAAGTGATAAATTTAGCTGCTCAATAGATGTGAAAATGGGAGGAATGAAAAAAGTTCATCTCTGAATGGAAAGTGTACTTGACATTTGCGCCCCTTTTGCTATAATAGAGATATGGAAAGCTGGCTTTCCATAGAAAGGAGGCGCACCGTGAAAAACCGTTTAGAGGAAATTCGGAAAGAACGGGGAATCAAGCAGGAAGAACTGGCTGCCGCACTGGAAGTATCTCGGCAGACTATCGGCTCGTTGGAAAACGGACGATATAATCCTTCGATTATATTGGCGTTTAAGCTTGCACGGTATTTTAATATGAGTATTGAAGATATTTTTATTTACGAGGAGGGAAAGCAATGAAAAAGAAAACCGGAATGTATCTTGCAATCGGTATTATCGGCATTGCTTTAGCTCTGATCGCAAAGTTTCTTTTACAGGACTATTTAAGTGATTCGCAAAGCGGAGCGATGATCGGGATAGGTGCCGGATTGTTCGGCTATGGGATTGCGAAATGGTGTGTCGGTCTGTGGGGCGCAAAAAATCCTGATTTGATGAAAATCAATGAAATTGAAGAAAAAGACGAGCGCAATCAGCTCATTCGCAGCAAAGCACAGGCAATATCCGGCGAGATACTGCACTGGCTGCTGATGGCAGGCGCTTGGGTATGTATTTTTTTCGACGCACCACTATGGATTGTTCTTACTCTTGTAGGCGCTTTCCTGCTTAAAACAATCCTTGATTTTATTTTGATGGCATATTACCAGCATAAGATGTGACGGAGGATATTATGAAATTTGTAATTGAGCATTTGTCAAAAAGCTTTGAGAAAAAGGAAGTTCTCAGAGATATTGATTTTACTTTTGATGAAGGGAAAATTTATGGGCTGCTCGGCAGAAACGGCGCTGGAAAAACAACGCTGTTTAACTGCCTGAACAGGGATTTGAAGGCGGATAGCGGCAATTTCTATATAGAAGATGAAAACGGCGTCCGCCGTGAGGTGTCCGCAGAGGACATCGGATATGTACTCTCTACCCCGACCGTGCCGGAGTTTCTTACAGGCAGGGAGTTTTTGAAATTCTTTATGGACATCAACGAGAAGTCTATCAAAAATCCGAAAAGCATTGACGAGTATTTCGATTATATGAGTATTGAGCCGGAGGACAGGGATAAACTGCTCAAGGACTACTCCCACGGTATGAAAAACAAAATGCAAATGCTCATCAATATCATCGCTCAGCCGAATATCCTGCTGCTCGACGAGCCTTTGACATCCCTCGATGTGGTTGTGGCGGAAGAAATGAAGCAACTGCTCCGTTCACTGAAACAAGACCGCATTACCATTTTCTCCACTCATATTATGGATTTGGCGCTTGACCTCTGCGATGAGATTGTGCTGCTTAATCACGGCGAACTGGAGGTCGTGGAGAAAACCGATCTGGACAGCAGGGAATTTAAGGATAAAATCATTGCGGCACTCAGGGAGGAAGGAAATGAATAAGACGCTTAAAATATCTTTTTCCCTGAAAAATACATACCGTGTCAACGGTGTCCTGTTTTCCTTAAAGCAGATACCGCTCGTAAAGCGGCTGCTTCCGGCAACGCTGTATCAGGTAAAGGGGCTGAAAATCTTTGCAAACATTTTGTCCGTGCTGTGGGAAATCGTTTCTGTATTCCTCGGCAAGTTCCTTTACTTTATCACGATGGTATGCGGTATCGGTATCCTTTATAACGGACTGCCGGAGAATGAGGTGTTCCTGCATATCCTGCTGATTCTCACGGTAATCGGCAGCTTTGTAAACACACACCTTTTCAATCCGACAAAGGATAAATATTATGCGATGATCCTGATGAAAATGGACGCACGAGAATATACGCTTGTAAACTATTTCTACTCCATCCTGAAGGTCGTTGTGGGCTTTTTGCCCTTTACGATTCTGTTCGGTATGGACAGAGGCGTACCTTTGTGGTTTTGTCTGCTCCTGCCCCTTTGCATAGCGGGTATGAAGCTGTTTGCGGCGGCTGTTACCCTGTGGGATTATGAGAAAAGGGGATTTGGCTACAACGAAAATAAGCTGTCCAAATATGTGTGGTGCTGTATCGCCCTGCTTTTAGCCGCAGCCTATGCTCCGCCCGCCTTTGGTTTTGCTTTGCCTGCGGTCGTACCAATGGTTATATTTTTAGCGTGTATTCCCCTTGGTATGGCAAGTATCACAAGGCTCACTACCTTCCGTGATTATTACGCAATCAACAAGGAATTATTAGCCGGATTGACCAATCAGATGGACAGCACGGCACAGACAAAGCTTATCAAACAGGCAAATGAAAAGAAAATATCCGCAGATACTTCCATTAGCAGCAACCGCAAGGGCTTCGAGTATCTGAATGAGCTGTTTATCAAAAGGCATAAAAAGATACTCTGGAACTCGACAAAGAAGATTTCCTATGTGTGCGCTTTCCTTGTCGCCGCCGTGCTGGCAGGCGTCTATCTGCTGCCCGAAGAAAAAACCGTCATTAACGAAATCGTGATGACTTGGCTTCCGTACTTTGTATTTATAATGTACGCTATCAACCGTGGCACGAACTTTACACAGGCGCTTTTTATGAACTGCGATCACAGCCTGCTGACCTATTCGTTTTATAAGCAGCCGAGCTTTATCCTGCTGCTGTTTCAGATTCGCCTGCGTGAGATTATGAAAATCAACGCTGTTCCGGCGCTCGTGATCGGTATCGGACTGGCGCTGATCCTGTTTGCCACCGGAGGGACGGACAATCCGCTGAACTATGTAGTGCTGGTTGTTTCCATCCTGTGTATGAGCCTGTTTTTCTCGATTCATTACCTGACGATTTACTATCTGCTCCAGCCTTACAATGCAGGGACGGAGCTGAAAAGCGGCACATATCGGATTGTTTTGTCAGTAACCTATGTCGTCTGTTTTGCTCTTATGCGGATGCGTATGCCGATTATGATATTTGGAATAATGACGATTGTTTTCTGTGTGCTTTACAGTATTGTCGCTAGCATTTTGGTATACCGCTTTGCGCCGAAAACCTTTAGGCTGAGAACATAACGGGGCGGTTTTACCGCCGGAAATCCATAAAAAGAAACGGAGGATTTATTTATGAGAAAGTGTCTCAGATGTGGAACGGAAATGAAAGAAAACTGCGCCATCAAGGTAGAAGGCGCAGGATACGGAATTGTAATGTCATCGGACGAAAATAAGCTGTTCGGCGGCAGAATCGGCAAGCCGAAGGTAGCAATCTGTCCCAAGTGCGGCGAAGTCTCCATCTATGTGGAAGATGTAGAGAAGCTGTGACGGTAAATGGAGGCGGTATGAAATGAAAAAGATTTTATCTGTGTTTTTGATGTCATTCATCGTATTCGCTCTCTCTGCTTGCAATGCTGATGTCGTGAAGATGGAAGATTATGAGTGGAAAATGAGAACGGTTATGAGCAATGATACGGAAGCTGCCCAATATCAGGATGAACTCGTGGTTGCCGTAGGAGAAGCTGACGAGCTGTATCCTGACGCTGAAATCGTGGATATGACTTTGACTGCTAAAGATGGAGAAATCACGATAACGGATACCACAAACGGCAAGACATATAACGGCACTTATGAGGTAATGCAGAAAACGCCGAAGGGAACGGACTATGAGATTATCATTGATGGAGTGACCGGCTATGCTACCGTAGCTCCTACGGAATACTATGACGGAACTGAAATTCCGACGCTGCCAATCAATATAGGTGGCTATTCCTTATACTTTATCCCAAATGAGTCGTAATCTACTCAGGTTAGAGAAAGGCATAATGATGAAGATCGAGATTGAAAAGGATTTTCCCCAGTATTTTAAGCCAGCCTATCCGGAAGAATTTGAGCTGTTCTCTCACTTTGAAGTAACAGCAGGAATACCGACCGTTCTCTTTGCTGTCACGACTTGGAAAGAGAACGGAAAACCGAATGTGTGCTTTCATTCGTGGAGTTGCTTTCACGGAGATAAGACCGCTTTTTTCGCTGTGATGGGCAACCTGTATCAGCATACCCACACCTATGCCAATATCCAAAGAGAAAAATGCTTTTGCATTAATTTTCTCCCGATAAGCTGTTATGACAGGTTGGTAAATACCATTCATCAGAATGAATGGGACGATGACGAATTTGCAGCAGGAGGCTTTACTGTTTCCAACGCCAAAACCATTCACGCACCTGCGATCAGCGAAGCGTTTCTCACGATGGAATGTACCCTGAAAGATATACAGGATTTAAGCGGTGCAGGTATTACGGCTATGGTCATCGGACAGGTACAGCACATCTCTGTGGAAGAAGCGTATGCACAAGGGTATGAATTAAGATATGGCAAGGACGGATTTATGCTGCTCGTGCCTGCGCCGCAAGACCTTGTTACCGGAGAGCCGAATCAGTCGGCGATTGCCACCGTGCATATTGAGAAATACGACTGATTTAAGGAGAGAGCAAAAATGGCGGTTTCAAATATA
>ENA-UOOD01000487-UOOD01000487.1-human-gut-metagenome-genome-assembly--contig:-CS67-NODE-487-length-48130-cov-18.642663_pt1 | contig 48130 bp, 47 predicted proteins | sample MGYA00242464_ERZ724011 | MGnify/ENA metagenome assembly ERZ724011 | reverse complement strand
AATACCTGCCTGTCACGCAGGGGGTCGCGGGTTCGAGTCCCGTCCGTTCCGCCACTTATTAAGAAGCCTCGAGTTAACGCTCGAGGTTTTTTTCGTTTGTATTTCTATTATTGCCAAAATCGCAAAAATCCTCTGCGTTTTACGCCATTTTTCCGCAACAGTCTGAAGCCCATAATCACCTCAGTTAACGAAAATAGCATTAAAAGAGGCATATTATGGCTATCCCTGCATTTGGTTTAGGCACTTTTCGTCTGAAAGACGACGTTGTTATTTCATCTGTGAAAACGGCGCTTGAACTTGATTATCGCGCAATTGATACCGCACAAATCTATGATAACGAAGCCGCAGTAGGTCAGGCGATTGCAGAAAGTGGCGTGCCACGTCATGAACTCCACATCACCACTAAAATCTGGATTGAAAATCTCAGCAAAGACAAATTGATCCCGAGTCTGAAAGAGAGCCTGCAAAAATTGCGTACCGATTATGTTGATCTGACGCTAATCCACTGGCCGTCACCAAACGATGAAGTCTCTGTTGAAGAGTTTATGCAGGCGCTGCTGGAAGCCAAAAAACAAGGGCTGACGCGTGAGATCGGTATTTCCAACTTCACGATCCCATTGATGGAAAAAGCGATTGCTGCTGTTGGCGCTGAAAACATCGCTACTAACCAGATTGAACTCTCTCCTTATCTGCAAAACCGTAAAGTGGTCGCTTGGGCTAAACAGCACGGTATCCATATTACTTCCTATATGACTCTGGCGTATGGCAATGCACTGAAAGATAAGGTTATTGCTCGCATTGCAGCTAAACACAATGCGACTCCGGCTCAAGTGATTCTGGTGTGGGCTATGGGGGAAGGTTACTCAGTAATTCCTTCTTCTACTAAACGTGAAAACCTGGAGAGTAATCTTAAGGCACAAAATTTACAGCTTGATGCCGAAGATAAAAAAGCGATCGCCGCACTGGATTGTAACGACCGCCTGGTTAGCCCGGAAGGTCTGGCTCCTGAATGGGATTAAGCCTCTCTGACAGCTCCTCCGGGAGCTGTTTTTACATGCTCGCTAAGGAAATCGATAAAAGCCCGGATGCGCGTACTTACCGCACGGTCGCTGTAATAGACTGCACTGAATGGCATTTCTACTGGCAACACTTTATCTGCTATTAACTCCACCAATTCTCCGCGAGCGATTTCTTTGTCGATCATGTAGTCGGACAAACACGCAATCCCGTTGCCACTCAGGCAAAGCTGTTTCAGTGTTTCCCCACTATTGGATGACAAACCGTACTTAACCTCATGTAATTGTCCATCGCTACAGGCTATCGGCCAGGTATTGAGGGAAGCGGGTTCAGTGAATCCCAGGCAAATATGTTGCTTTAAATCGTCGATCGTTTCTGGCTTCCCGTAGCGGGAAATATAATCGGGGGAGGCGATAATTTTTCGATAACTGTTAAATAGCGGCCTGGCACGTAAGCTGGAATCCGTTAACGTACCGGCGCGTATCGCGACATCCACTTTTCTTTCGATCAAATTAATAATCGTTTCGGAGGAGACTAGCGATAAAGTGACTTCCGGATAACGTTCACGAAAAGGCTTAATCAACGGCATCAGAAAGTGCAGCACCACTGGAGTTGCGGCATCGATCCGTAACAGTCCACGCGGTGTATTACGCGTCTCCATAATTTCTGATTCTGCCGCTGCCATCTCCTGCAAAATTGACTGTACGCGACGAAAATAACGCTCGCCTTCTTCCGTCAGGCTAAGTTGCCGCGTGGTCCGATTAAGCAGGCTAACGCCAAGTTTCATCTCCAGCTTTTTCACCGCCCGGCTTACCGCTGAGTTTGCTTGCCCTAATTGTTCCGCTGCCCGGCTAAAGCTGCCGCTTTCGACGACTGAAACAAAAATGGCGAGTTCTTCCGACGTGGCTTTCATTTTTGCTCCTGTTGCAAAATAGAAGAGATATTTTGAATTTATTTGTCATTAAACCATCAGGATGCGAGATATGTCATCCGATTTAATGTTCTCAATAATGAGCAAAATCCTGACCGGTGTAAGCACTTGCTTACATAACAATATACAATTGCTCGTTGAAAGAGTGAGCTAAAATCCCTATAACAGTAGAACCCTCCCGAGTGCGGAAGGGGTGACGTGATAGAGGTTTCAAAGTCAAAAGTGCGAAAAAACACCTATGCCATGCGCTATGTTGCCGGACAACCTGCGGAAAGGATCTTACCGCCGGGGTCTTTTGCGAGCATCGGCCAGGCATTACCACCTGGAGAACCGTTAAGTACCGAAGAGCGTATTCGGATCCTGGTGTGGAACATATACAAACAGCAACGCGCTGAATGGTTGTCGGTATTAAAGAACTACGGCAAAGATGCACATCTGGTGTTATTGCAGGAAGCGCAGACAACGCCAGAGTTAGTACAGTTTGCGACTGCTAACTATCTTGCCGCCGATCAGGTACCCGCTTTCGTGCTGCCACAACATCCTTCTGGCGTAATGACCCTTTCGGCGGCACATCCAGTGTATTGCTGCCCGTTACGTGAACGAGAACCCATTTTGCGTCTGGCGAAGTCGGCACTGGTGACGGTCTATCCATTACCTGACACCCGCCTGTTGATGGTGGTTAATATACACGCCGTCAACTTCAGTCTGGGCGTGGATGTCTATAGTAAGCAGTTACTTCCTATTGGCGATCAGATAGCTCACCACAGTGGCCCGGTCATTATGGCGGGAGATTTCAATGCCTGGAGCCGTAGAAGGATGAACGCGTTATATCGCTTTGCACGGGAAATGTCGCTGCGCCAGGTGCGTTTTACCGATGATCAGCGCCGTCGGGCGTTTGGTCGCCCGCTCGATTTTGTTTTCTACCGTGGTCTGAACGTCAGCGAAGCTTCTGTACTGGTTACGCGCGCGTCCGATCACAATCCGCTACTCGTTGAATTCAGTCCCGGCAAGCCTGATAAATAAGGTATGTCAGGTCTGCCACAGGGCAGACAAACGTTTGGCGCTGCCCTTTTATACTCAAATAACAAAAGGACAGCGCAATGACAACACAATCCCACCATGACCACGTAGAAAAGCAGTTTAGCTCTCAAGCCAGCGAATATCTGACCAGTACCGTACATGCATCCGGACGAGATTTACAGCGTCTGGCTGATTATCCTGATGCAAGTGTACTTGATATGGGCTGCGGAGCAGGGCATGCCAGCTTTGTCGCTGCGCAAAACGTGAGCACGGTGGTGGCGTATGACTTATCTGCCCATATGCTGGATGTCGTGGCACAAGCTGCCTTGCCTTGCAGAATGATGGCTCTTTCACCAGTGATATCATCATGCTAGAAGCACATAAAGCGGCATAAATAAAAAAGGCACCGGGGGAATCGGTGCCTTTTTTATTATCTGGTTTGTCAGGAATCTGGCATGTTGTTGTTTTTCACAAACAACGTCAGCTTATCGCCTGGTTGCAGATTCGCAGTGTCGCTGTTCCAGCGCATTACATCTTTGATGTTCACGCCGTGGCGTTTAGCAATGCTTGAAAGCGAATCGCCTTTGCGCACACGATACGTAATGCTATCGCTGTTGTTTGCCAGTCGCTGTGCGCTACTGCCTGCACCAATCGTCAAACTTTGGCCTGGCTTCAGCTTAGATCCGCGCAGTTTGTTCCACTGCTGCAAATCTTTGGTGCTTACGCCGAGACGTGAAGCGATACTTGAAAGCGTGTCGCCAGAGCGTACGGTGTAAACACGGCTGTTAAGCGGCGTATTGTCGGCAACCAGCGTCGACTGTACAGCAGCAATTTCGCCTGAAGCCAGAGATTCACGCAGTTGATCTGCATGCTTCTTTGGCACCATCACGTACTGCGGACCACTTGCGCCCAGCGTGGAGCCTTTCACGCCTGCGTTGAATGTCTTCAGCTTGCTGACGGAAATCCCCGCCATATCTGCAACCTTCGCCATTTCAACCGGGCTGCTCAGGTGCACACGTGCCAGAGCACGGCTTTCATCGGTCGTTGGCAGACGTACGCCATAGCGCTTGCTGTTTTTGAGAATATCACTCAATGCCAGCATTTTAGGCACGTACTGCTTCGTTTCCTGCGGCAACGGTAACGACCAGAAGTCCGTGGATTTCCCACGCGCTTTGTTCGTTTTAATTGCCTTCATGACCCGACCTTCGCCGCTGTTATAAGCTGCTACGGTCAGAAGCCAGTCGCCGTCAAACATCTTGTTCAGACGCTGCATCATGTTCAGCGCGGCAGTTGTTGAAGCAACAACATCGCGACGCGCGTCATAATTGCGGGTCTGTTTCAAACCATAATTGCGCCCCGTGCTCGGAATGATCTGCCAGATGCCCGCGGCATTGGCGCCAGACGTTGCGTGAGGATCAAAAGCGCTCTCCACTATGGGTAGTAGTACCAGTTCCATAGGCATGTTACGTTTTTTAACTTGCCCGGCTATCCAGTACATATACGGCTCTGCCCGTAAAGTTACATCGTGGAGATAGCTCTTATTGCGTAAATATTTCTGTTTCTGTTCGCGAATCCGGTCGTTTTCCGGAATTCCCATCTTTAGCTCGTCGCCAATGAAAGCCCACAAGTCACCATCTGGCGCGATAGACGTCCCATCGTCCATCCATCGTGCCTGACTTGTAAACTTTGCTGCTTCCCCTTGACCAGCTGCAGAAAGGCTCTGTGCGTGCTGTTGAACGTTGCCGGTGCTCTGGCAACCCACGAGCAGGACAGAGGCGAGTAATATCGCTTTTGCCTTCATGTGTGTGTCAATAGTTGCTTAAAAGACGACCGATCATAACGGCGAACGGAGCCGATGACAAGAAAGTTTTATCAGAACCTATCTTTCTTTGACCTTAACCATGCAAAACGTTCTTCAGGTTGTTGCAATAATGTTTCTTCATTAATTACATTAATTAAATCAATATCTTCCGTTCTTAAAAAAACATTAATTTGCCGCTCATTTTTCAGAATTACGGGTAGTGTTATTTGATTTTTTGCCCGTAACTCCTTAACTTTACGATAATAATCATTTATGGACAAATCGTGCGGAAGAATACTCAAAGCAAACTTCATATTTGATAAGGTATATTCATGAGCACAACATACCAATGTGTCGTCAGGTAACGCACTTAACTTTCTAATTGATTGATACATTTGTGATGGTGTCCCTTCAAACAACCGACCACACCCACCAGAAAACAGCGTGTCGCCGCAAAATAGATAAGGTTTACTGAAGTAACAGATATGTCCTAAAGTGTGACCCGGTGTGGCAATTACACTAAATTCATGCCCCAAAACGAAGGCAGTTTCGCCATCTTTGACTACCTGTGTTGTTCCCTTATCTTGTGTCTCTTGTGGTCCATACACCACAATTTGCGGAAACTTTTCCACCAGTTCTTTTACGCCGCCAACGTGATCGTGGTGATGGTGGGTGAGAAATATGGCCTCCGGTTGCCAGTTATTGGCGGAAATGGCGTTTAATACTGGCTCTGCGTCCCCGGGATCGACAATCAGACAGCGACCTGCTTCATCATTCAAAACCCAGATGTAATTGTCATCAAAGGCGGGAATACTGTTAAGATTCATAGATTACCTCTCAGTGTGAAACGGAAGGTTGTGATGAAACCGGCAAGAGTCCCTCAAACTGTCGTGGCTCCTGATTGCTGGGGCGATTTGCCCTGGGGAGAGCTTTATCGCAAGGCGCTGGAGCGTCAGCTCAACCCGTGGTTCACTAAAATGTATGGTTTTCATCTGCTTAAGATTGGCAATTTAAGCGCAGAAATCAATTGCGAAGCGTGCGCGGTTTCTCATCAAGTGAATGTTTCTGCGCAAGGAATGCCCGTCCAGGTGCAGGCGGACCCACTTCATCTTCCTTTTGCCGATAAATCCGTTGATGTTTGTCTACTGGCACATACATTGCCGTGGTGCACTGATCCGCATCGTTTATTGCGTGAAGCCGATCGGGTACTGATTGATGATGGCTGGCTGGTGATTAGTGGCTTCAATCCCATCAGTTTAATGGGATTACGCAAACTTGTGCCGGTATTGCGCAAAACATCGCCCTATAACAGCCGGATGTTTACTCTGATGCGGCAGCTGGACTGGCTCTCTTTGTTGAATTTTGAAGTGCTACACGCCAGCCGTTTCCACGTTCTCCCGTGGAACAAACACGGAGGAAAACTATTGAATGCGCATATTCCTGCGCTTGGTTGCTTACAACTTATTGTTGCCCGGAAACGGACTATTCCTTTAACGCTAAATCCGATGAAACAGAGCAAGAATAAACCGCGAATTCGCCAGGCGGTTGGTGCCACCCGGCAATGTCGTAAACCACAGGCTTAAACTTCGACTTGATAGCCTGTATCTTCCAGTGTGGGATTCATTGCCGCAGCACGAGCCAGTTCATCACAGCGTTCGTTTTCCGGGTGTCCGGCATGGCCTTTAACCCATTCCCATTTGATTTGATGCTGCCCCAATGCAGCATCAAGACGTTGCCAGAGATCGACATTTTTTACTGGTTTTTTGTCTGCTGTTTTCCAGCCACGTTTTTTCCAGTTATGGATCCACTGAGTGATCCCTTGGCGGACATACTGGCTGTCGGTACTCAAAATGACTTCGCAATGTTCTTTTAACGCCTCCAGCGCGACAATAGCGGCCATCAACTCCATACGGTTGTTGGTGGTGCGGGTGTAGCCAGCGCTAAAGGTTTTCTCGCGTCCGCGATAGCGTAAAATAGCGCCGTAACCCCCGGGTCCAGGATTACCCAGACACGAACCATCGGTGAAAATTTCTACCTGTTTAAGCATCTCTGGTAGACTTCCTGTAATTGAATCGAACTGTAAAACGACAAGTCTGACATAAATGACCGCTATGAGCACTGCAATTACACGCCAGATCGTTCTCGATACCGAAACCACCGGTATGAACCAGATTGGTGCGCACTATGAAGGCCACAAGATCATTGAGATTGGTGCCGTTGAAGTGGTGAACCGTCGCCTGACGGGCAATAACTTCCATGTTTATCTCAAACCCGATCGGCTGGTGGATCCGGAAGCCTTTGGCGTACATGGTATTGCCGATGAATTTTTGCTCGATAAGCCCACGTTTGCCGAGGTAGCCGATGAGTTCATGGACTATATTCGCGGCGCGGAGCTGGTGATCCATAACGCAGCGTTCGATATCGGCTTTATGGACTACGAGTTTTCGTTGCTTAAGCGCGATATTCCGAAGACCAATACCTTCTGTAAGGTCACCGATAGCCTTGCGGTGGCGAGGAAAATGTTTCCCGGTAAACGCAACAGCCTCGATGCGTTATGTGCCCGCTACGAAATAGATAACAGTAAACGAACGCTGCATGGGGCATTACTCGATGCCCAGATCCTTGCGGAAGTTTATCTGGCGATGACCGGTGGTCAAACGTCAATGGCTTTTGCGATGGAAGGAGAGACACAACAGCAACAAGGTGAAGCAACAATTCAGCGCATTGTGCGTCAGGCAAGTAAGTTACGCGTTGTTTTTGCGACAGATGAAGAGCTTGCAGCACATGAAGCCCGTCTTGATCTGGTGCAGAAGAAGGGCGGAACCTGCCTCTGGCGGGCATAAATACCTGTAAAAGGCGCTAAAAATAGCGACTTGGGCGATTTTTGCAGCAAACGATTCAAAAGATGAGAAAAACCGTTGACGAAGGGTGAGGCAATCCGTAATATTCGCCTCGTTCCCAACGGAACACAACGCGGAGCGGTAGTTCAGTCGGTTAGAATACCTGCCTGTCACGCAGGGGGTCGCGGGTTCGAGTCCCGTCCGTTCCGCCAATATTCAGAAAGCCCGAATCATTACTGATTCGGGATTTCGTCGTTTAAGTTCCAGAGAAAAATAGCCACGAAACTTATCTCGTAGCCATATTCACCCTCTAACGAAATGTGAACTCATCCGCATCCTGCCATGCCGGAAACTTTTCTCTATATTCCCGCAATGCCATCATCGATAGCTCCGCATCAATGCGCGTTGCCTGATGCGCGTCGGCAGTAGCGATAATCTCGCCTTGTGGATTAATCACCCGGCTGTCACCGCGATAATGGCAGCCGTTGCCATCGCTGCCGACGCGATTACATCCCGCTACATACGCCTGATTCTCAATCGCGCGGGCTGTCAGCAATGCCTGCCAGTGCAGAGAACGCGGTGCAGGCCAGTTGGCAACGTAGATGGCGAGGTCATAATCGTTGAGATTGCGCGACCACACCGGAAAACGTAAGTCGTAGCACACCAGCGGTAAAATACGCCAGCCGCGCCATTCCACAATCACTCGCTCATTGCCCGCTTTATAATACAGATGCTCATCTGCCATGCGGAACAGATGACGCTTATCATAAAAATGTACCGTGCCGCCCGGCTCAACCAGCAAAAAGCGGTTAACCGAACCAGACTCCGTTTGTAATGCAACACTGCCTGCAATCAGCGCATTGCACTGCTGCGCTTTAGCGGTCATCCAGTTCACTACGTCATCTTGTGCTAGCGACGAAGCTGCCGCTTCCATGGCAAAGCCGCTGGTAAACATCTCCGGTAGAACGATCACATCGCGCCCGGTAATACCTTCCAGTTGACGATCAAAATGGCGCAGGTTGGCAGGACCATCCATCCACACCAGTGGTTGCTGCAAAAGCGTAATCTTCAAACCAGGCACGGTGTACAACTCCTTTATGCGAAGGGTTTTATAACTCTAACACCTTATCAGGCAGTTGCCTTAGCGCAGAATAAATTGATAACAAATGCTGATATTGGAAATATCTGATTTGCAAATTATCGTGTTATCGCCAGGCTTTAGGGAGTTAATCACATGGGCAGGATAAGCCCGGGAGGAATGATGTTTAAGGCAATAACGACAGTCGCCGCTCTGGTCATCGCCACCAGTGCAATGGCGCAGGATGATTTAACCATTAGCAGTCTTGCAAAGGGCGAAACCACCAAAGCGGCGTTTAATCAGATGGTGCAAGGGCATAAGCTGCCTGCCTGGGTGATGAAAGGCGGTACTTATACTCCCGCACAAACCGTGACATTGGGAGATGAGACGTATCAGGTGATGAGCGCGTGCAAACCTCATGACTGTGGCTCGCAACGTATCGCTGTGATGTGGTCCGAGAAATCTAATCAGATGACGGGGCTGTTCTCGACTATTGATGAGAAAACGTCGCAAGAGAAACTCACCTGGCTGAATGTGAATGATGCGCTTTCGATTGATGGCAAAACGGTGCTGTTCGCGGCGTTGACCGGCAGCCTGGAAAACCATCCGGATGGCTTTAATTTTAAATAATTAGCCGATTAAAAAACGGAGCCGAAAGGCTCCGTTATTCAATTACGCGGCTTCAACTTTCCGCACTTTCTCCGGCAACTTTACCGGCTTCGTCGCCAGCTCTTCTGGATCAAAGTCATCAACGTTAATACTACGCAGACGGCTTTCTTCAGCTTTCACCAGAATAGCGGCTTCATCTTTATCAATCAGCCCCTTCGTCAGCGCGTTGTGCGCCAGTTCATCCAGACGGGTAAATGGCAGATTTTTACCCAGCTCTTTACAGATCCGCTGATGAATCGGGTCGGCGGCAATCACATCCACCAACGCCTCTTCCAGTAAACCAACCGGGTTATGCTCGCTTGGCGTCAGGTACTGACCGCGACCAATACGTGAACGGGTGGCATTCGGCACTTGTAAAATCTTCGCCACCTTATGATCCAGCTTGTCAGACGGTGCCAGATAATGACGTCCGGTCGGGAAGATCACCACATTCAGCAGCCCGGCAACCACGCGGTTCGGGAAGTTTTGCAGTAAATCGTCCATCGCCTGTTCTGCCTGATACAGCGCATCCTGTACGCCCCAGTGCACCAGCGGCAGGTCGGCTTCATTACGGCCTTCGTCGTCATAACGCTTCAAAACGGCAGAGGCGAGGTAAAGCTGGCTTAAAATATCCCCCAGACGGGCTGAGATGCGCTCACGACGTTTCAGGCTGCCGCCCAGCACCGCCATCGAGACATCAGAAAGCAGGGCGAGGTTGGCGCTCAGGCGGTTCAGGTGCTGATAGTAGCGTTTAGTGGCATCGCCGGTTGGCGTGCTGCTGGTTAAACCGCGCGTCAGGCCCAGCCAGAAGCTGCGAACTTTGTTGCTACCGACGTGACCGATATGTTTGAACAGCAGTTTATCGAACGCGTTTACGTCATTGTTCTTCGCCGCTTCCATCTCTTCCAGCACGTACGGATGGCAACGAATCGCTCCTTGTCCGAAGATCATCATGCTGCGGGTCAGAATATTTGCCCCTTCAACGGTGATGGCAATCGGTGCCCCCTGGTAAGCACGGGCCAGGAAGTTGCTCTGCCCGAGCATAATGCCTTTGCCCCCGGTGATATCCATCGCATCAATAATCGACTGCTGCCCGCGGTGGGTACAGTGATACTTAACGATAGCCGACAGCACGGCAGGTTTTTCACCGAGCATAATGCCGTAGGTAATCAGCGATGCCGCAGCATCCATTACATAAGCGTTCCCGGCAATACGCGCCAGCGGCTCTTCAATCCCTTCCATCTTACCGATAGAGATTTTGAACTGACGGCGAATGTGCGCATACGCGCCCGTTGCCAGCGCTACCGATTTCACGCCGCCGGTTGAGTTGGAAGGCAGGGTGATGCCGCGGCCTACCGAGAGGCACTCCACCAGCATCCGCCAGCCTTGCCCGGCCATTTTCGGCCCGCCGATGATGTAATCGATCGGCACGAACACATCTTTACCGCGCGTCGGTCCGTTCTGGAACGGTACGTTCAGCGGGAAGTGGCGACGACCAATTTCCACGCCCGGCGTGGTGGTCGGGATCAGCGCACAGGTAATACCTAAATCTTCTGCACCGCCGAGTAATTTCTCCGGGTCGGAGAGTTTAAACGCCAGACCCAGCACGGTCGCAATCGGTGCCAGCGTAATGTAGCGTTTGTTCCAGGTCAGACGCATCCCCAGCACCTGCTGGCCCTGCCATTCGCCCATGCAGACAATCCCGGTATCCGGAATCGCGCCCGCATCGGAACCCGCTTCGGGGCTGGTCAGTGCAAAGCAAGGGATCTCCTGACCACGCGCCAGACGCGGCAGATAGTGATTTTTCTGCTCGTCAGTGCCGTAATGTTGCAGCAGCTCGCCCGGGCCTAATGAGTTCGGCACGCCGACGGTAATTGCCAGGATCCCGCTCACGCCGGAGAGTTTTTGCAGCACACGAGACTGGGCATAAGCCGAGAACTCCAGCCCGCCGTACTCTTTTTTGATGATCATCGCGAAGAAACGATGCTCTTTAAGGTACGCCCACAACTCCGGCGGCAGGTCCGCCAGCTCATGAGTAATCTGGAAATCATTCGCCATCCGGCAGGCTTCTTCTACCGGACCGTCGAGAAACGCTTGCTCTTCAGCGGTCAGGCGCGGCTGCGGATAGTTATGCAGCTTTTTCCAGTCCGGCTTGCCCTGGAACAAGTCGCCCTCCCACCAGGTGGTGCCCGCATCAATCGCTTCTTTCTCAGTGCGCGACATCGGCGGCATCACCTTACGGAAACCGCGAAATACCGGTGCGGAAATCATCGACTTACGCATAGGCGCAAAGTTAAATGGCACGAGGATAATGGCCAGAGGCACTAGTACCCACGCCGACCACAGACCAGCAACGCCGAGGACGGCTGTCCAGGCGAGCAAAATCAGACTGCTGATAAATAAGCTCACGCGGTGATAGAACAACGCGCCGAGCAGGACAACCGTAGCGAGAATACTCAAAATCATCATAACGAAAAGCCCCTTACTTGTAGGAGGTCTGACCACTTGTGATGATATGGTTGTAGTGGATGTAAAAACATTTAGCAATGTGTTTACAATATAATTACAACAAAGCTCACATTGTTGCTGTTTTTATCCGCACTTCAGGTCAAAAAGTCCTGGTCATAGCACCTGCCCGTACTTCTCGCTTTTGGCAGTATCCGGTACACTGCATTTTGTCTATTACATTTATGCTGAAGGATATCCTCATGTACCAGGATCTTATTCGTAATGAACTGAACGAAGCGGCGGAAACGCTGGCTAACTTTTTAAAAGATGACGCCAATATTCACGCCATTCAGCGCGCGGCGGTCCTGTTAGCAGACAGCTTTAAAGCCGGTGGCAAAGTGCTTTCCTGTGGCAACGGCGGCTCCCATTGCGACGCCATGCACTTTGCCGAAGAGTTGACCGGTCGCTACCGTGAAAACCGTCCGGGCTACCCGGCGATTGCCATTTCTGACGTTAGTCATATTTCCTGCGTCGGTAACGATTTTGGTTTCAATGATATTTTCTCCCGTTACGTTGAAGCGGTAGGTCGCGAAGGCGATGTACTGCTGGGGATCTCCACCTCCGGTAACTCTGCAAACGTGATCAAAGCGATCGCGGCGGCGCGTGAGAAGGGGATGAAAGTGATCACCCTGACCGGTAAAGACGGCGGCAAAATGGCTGGCACGGCGGATATCGAAATTCGCGTACCGCACTTTGGTTATGCCGACCGCATTCAGGAGATCCACATTAAAGTGATCCATATCCTGATCCAGTTAATTGAAAAAGAGATGGTTAAGTAAGTCTGGCGTAGGCCGGATAAGGCGTTTACGCCGCATCCGGCATTTGTGCTCTGATGCCTGATGCGACGCTGACGCGTCTTATCATGCCTATAATCTGCACCCGAACCGTAGGCCGAATAATGCGTTCACGCCACATCCGACCTGAAAATTCTTAAATCAATCTTCGCCGGGGGCCATGCGCTCCCGCTGTTGTGGAGGTTACCCATGTGCGAATTGCTCGGGATGAGCGCCAACGTCCCTACCGATATCTGCTTTAGTTTCACCGGACTTGTACAGCGTGGTGGTGGAACCGGGCCACATAAAGATGGCTGGGGCATTACCTTTTACGAAGGTAAAGGCTGTCGTACATTTAAAGATCCGCAACCCAGCTTTAATTCCCCCATCGCCAAACTTGTCCAGGACTACCCGATAAAATCCTGTTCGGTGGTGGCTCATATTCGCCAGGCTAATCGGGGCGAGGTGGCGCTGGAAAATACTCACCCGTTTACCCGCGAGTTATGGGGGCGTAACTGGACTTATGCCCATAATGGACAACTGACGGGCTACAAATCACTGGAAACCGGCAACTTCCGCCCGGTCGGTGAAACCGATAGCGAAAAAGCCTTTTGCTGGCTCCTGCATAAATTAACGCAGCGTTACCCGCGCACACCGGGCAACATGGCGGCAGTGTTTAAATATATCGCCTCACTGGCGGATGAACTGCGGCAGAAGGGCGTTTTCAACATGCTGCTTTCTGACGGGCGCTATGTAATGGCGTATTGCTCGACTAATTTACACTGGATCACCCGCCGCGCGCCGTTTGGCGTGGCAACGTTGCTGGATCAGGATGTGGAAATCGACTTCAGTTCGCAGACCACACCGAATGATGTGGTCACGGTGATTGCGACACAGCCGCTGACGGGCAATGAAACCTGGCAAAAGATTATGCCAGGTGAATGGCGCTTATTTTGCCTCGGGGAGCGTGTAGTTTGATGCCAGTTGTGGCTGCACAACTTCGTGGCTTAACGGCTTGCTGACCACGTAACGGCCATTGACCACAGAAACGGTCGGTGGCTTACGGGTTTGCTCAAAGTAGTCGTAGCCCGGCTTCAGTTGCTCCCAGAAGTCCTTAAAGTTGGAATATTTATGGCGCTTCATATTGGCGTCGGTCATGCGGAACGGATAAATACTCACTTGCACGCTCGGCTGACCAAACACCAGCGCACCAGTAACGAACTGGAAGATCTCATCAATACCCTGATTGGTCATCGCGTAGCAGCCGATGGAAACACAATCGCCGTGAATCATCAGGTATTTCCCTTCATAACCATGCGCACGGTCATAGGCGTTTGGGAATCCAATATTAATCGCTTTGTAGTAACGGCTGTCTGGTTTTAACTGATTACGCTGGACGCTATAAAACCCTTCCGGGCTTTTGAAATCGCCCTGACGCTGTTTTGGCCCTAAGCCGCCGGAATATTTACAGATTTTATAGCTGTCGAGCAGTTGATATTGCTCGCCCATTTTGACGTAGAGATCGAGCGTACGTTCTTCCTTGAAGATCTGGATGTAGACAGGGGATCCCATCAACTGCTGCTTATACTCTTTGCTCACTGGCGTGGTCGAGCTACTGCTGCCCAGCAAACCGGCAAACGAAACGCATGGGATCAACAACATCGCAAGAATTAATGCGATTTTACGCATACTGCTTATTCCTTGATAAAACGGTTACACACGCCAGGACGGCAAAATGAATCCCAAATCGGAATAGTCTGGATTTGGAAGGCTCACATTATCACCAAAAGAGTTTTACGCAAGCCTGTCGGCGCAGGGTTTACAAATTTAGCACAGGTGCAGTTTTCAAGAGTCCGAAAAGCGCATGTATTGTAGATTTATTTCTTATTTCCTAAGATTATGAAACCGCAATAGTAATATGCAAATAAGCAATTAATAATCCCGTTTACTCCTCCGGTCTTTTAAAATTCTCACCTTCATTCAGCTGGTTTATGTCCTTCATGTCTTCGTTCTTGCACGGCAGATTTCTGCATCCAGGCGTGTTTTCGTTATGCGTTTTGCTCCCTTTACTCGCCAGCGCCACCACATCACATATCTCTTTTAGCTACGCCGCCCGCCAGCGGATGCAAAACCGTGCGCGTTTATTAAAACAGTACCAAACCCATCTGAAAAAGCAGGCCAGCTATATTGTGGAAGGCAATGCTAAAAGCAGAAGGGCGCTGCGCCAGCATAATCGGGAGCAGATAAAACAGCATCCAGAATGGTTTCCTGCGCCGCTCAAGGCGAACGACCGACGCTGGCAGGCGCTGGCGGAAAACAATCATTTCCTCAGCAGCAACCACCTGCATAACATCACCGAAGTGGCGATTCACCGCCTGGAACAGCAACTTGGCAAGCCATACGTCTGGGGCGGCACGCGGCCTGATAAAGGTTTCGACTGTAGCGGGTTGGTTTTTTATGCCTACAACAAGATCCTTGAGGTTAAGCTCCCGCGCACGGCCAATGAGATGTACCACTACCGTCGGGCAACGATTGTGGCGAATAACGACCTGCGCCGGGGAGATTTGCTGTTTTTCCATATCCACAGCCGTGAGATAGCCGACCATATGGGCGTATATCTTGGAGACGGTCAGTTTATCGAGTCACCGCGCACCGGGGAAACCATTCGGGTAAGTCGGTTAGCTGAACCTTTCTGGCAGGATCATTTTTTGGGCGCGCGGCGAATTTTGACGGAAGAGACGATTTTGTAGGCTGGATAAGGCGTTCACGTCGCATCCGGCGGTTGTGTACCGGTGTCTGATGCGACGCTACGCGTCTTATCATGCCTACAAATCTGTGCATTTTTTGCGAGCCGCTTTCCCGATTTAACACAACATCATTGCCGACTTTTCCTTTTCTTCTTACCGTTGAGAAAAAGGAGTCGTTATGTCTGAATATCGTCGTTATTACATCAAGGGGGGAACCTGGTTTTTCACGGTAAATTTACAGAATCGTCGAAACCAACTTTTGACCACCCAGTTTCAGACGCTCCGTAACGTTATTATTAAAGTTAAGCGAGACAGACCTTTTGAAATTAACGCTTGGGTAGTTTTGCCGGAGCATATGCATTGCATATGGATATTACCTGAAGGCGATGATGATTTTTCCTCGCGCTGGCGGGAAATTAAAAAGCAATTTACCCATGCTTGTGGATTGAAAAATATCTGGCAACCGCGTTTTTGGGAGCATGCCATTCGCAATACCCAAGACTATCGCCATCATGTTGATTATATTTATATAAATCCAGTAAAACATGGTTGGGTAAAGCAAGTGAGTGATTGGCCATTCTCAACGTTTCATCGCGATGTCGCGCGAGGGTTATATCCCATCGATTGGGCGGAGGACGTAACGGATTTTAGTGCCGGGGAGCGTATCATTTTATAGCTGTGCACTGGCACCGGATGCGCTTACGCTTATCCGGCCTACAAATCTGTGCTTTAACCGTAGGCCGGATAAGGCGTTCACGCCGCATCCGGCAATATGCACCGATGCCGGATGCCTATATCAACGCCCCCATTATCTTCAACTCCAGCTCATCCGGCACTTCGTTATACGACAGCACATGCAGCCCCGGCGCAAACAACCTTGCGTAGCGCGCCAGCAAGGGGCGCAGTTGCGGCGGCACCAGCAGCACCGGATCTTTCCCCGCCGCTTTCATCTGCTCCTTCACCTGAGGCATCGTGCTCTGGAACTGGTTGAGCATATTCGGGTCCACTGGCACGCTATCAAGCATCACTTTCCCGCCCTGTTGCGCCTGATTCACCACGTTGGTCAGCAGATTTTCTAGCTCATTATTCAGCGTATACACCGTCAGCTCCTGCTTGCGAACGAACGGATGGGTAATGCTGCGCCGCAGCGCCAGACGCACATCGGCCGCCAGCAGAATATGATCTTTGGTCACCGCACTACTGGCGACCAGCACGGTGGCGATGGTGACGATATCGCGCAGGGAAACGCCTTCAGTCAGTAGCGCCCGGTACACTTTCAGCAACTGGCTGTAATTGAGTGCCGCGCTCAAATCTTCCGCCAGTCGCGGTGCCATCGACGACAAACGGTTATGCAGCTGCGTAATATCGTCATAGTTAAAGAGGTCAGGAATATAGCTGCGCACAATCTTATTCACATGGGTGGCAATCACGCTGGCGCTGTCGATCACCTGATACCCCATATTCAGCGCCTTCGCTTTCTGCGCGGGTTGAATCCAGGTGACCGGCATCCCGTACGCCGGGTCGTTCCCCAGCACGCCGTCTATCTCGCCGTAGGTTTCGCTGGAGGGCAGGGCCATCAGTTTATCCGCCGGAATATCCGCTTCATCAGCCTTAATGCCGTTGATGAAAATAGCGTACTGGCTGGGCTTGAGGCGGAAGTTTTCCCGAATACGGATCTCCGGCAGCAGCACGCCGTTACCGTCGGATATCACCTGCCGTACGCCGCGAATACGCTGGGTGAGCGGGTTGCCCTGCGCTTTATCCACCAGCGCCACCAGTTTGTAGCCGAGGCTTAAACTGATAGGCTCGATCAGCGGAATAGTCTCCCAACTGACCTGTTGCTCGCTGGTTTCGGTGATGGTGCGGGTTAGCGTTTCGAGGCTTTTCTCTTCCGCCTCCGCCGCCTGCGGGCGCTTGCTCATCCGCCAGCCGGTAAAACCAAGCAGGGCGCTGAACAGCAAAAACGGCAGGTGCGGCATCCCCGGCACCACCGCCAGTACAAACATAATTCCGGTGGCGGTGTAGAGCACCGACGGGCTTGCCAGCAGCTGGTGGCGCACGTCATGGGCGATATCGCCGTTGTCGCTGACGCGGGTGACGATAATCGCCGCCGCGGTGGAGAGCAGCAGGGAAGGGATCTGCGCCACCAGGCCGTCGCCGATGGTCATCAGCACATATTGCTGGAAGGCGGCGTCGGCGCTCAGGTTGTATTTGAAGATCCCGATACAGACGCCGCCGATCAGGTTGATCGCCAGAATCATCATCCCGGCGATGGCGTCCCCGCGCACAAATTTTGATGCCCCGTCCATTGCGCCGTAGAAATCGGCCTCGCTGGCAACATCTTTACGCCGGGTTTGCGCCTGCGCCTGGTTGATCAACCCGGCGTTAAGATCGGCGTCAATCGCCATCTGTTTGCCGGGCATCGCGTCCAGGGTAAAGCGGGCAGAAACCTCGGAAATACGCTCGGCCCCTTTGGTGACGACAATAAAGTTGATGATCATCAGGATGATAAACACCACGAAACCGACAACAAAGTTGCCGCCAATCACCACCTGACCAAACGATTCAATCACCTTACCCGCTGCGCCCGCGCCGAGATGCCCGTGCAGCAGCACCACGCGCGTAGAAGCAACGTTAAGCGTCAGGCGCATTAAGGTGGTGATCAGCAAAATGGTCGGGAACAGGCTAAATTCCAGCGGCCTTTTCGCCGACACGGCCACCAGCAGCACCATCACCGCCAGCACAATGTTGAAGGTGAACAGAATATCCAGCAGCGCAGGCGGCAGCGGCAGAATAACCATCGCCAGAATACACAGGATCACCAACGGCACGCCGAGATTGCCGCCGCGCAGTAGCGCGAGGAACGATTTAGTTGTTTTCGCCATCCAGTTTAAGGACCTCTTTGGGAATGGAAATATGTCTGTTCAGGGCCGGGCGCGGCTGTGCACCCTCGCGCCAGTGTTTCATTTGCAGGACGTAGGTCAGAACGTGGGCGATGGCCCGGTAAAGCTGAAACGGAATTTGCTGGTTCACCTGCGTGGTGTAGTAAACCGAGCGCGCCAGTCGCGGAAACTCGACCACTTCCACCTGATTCTCAGTGGCGACCTGGCGAATATAGAGGGCGATTTCATCGGTGCCTTTCGCCACCACAAACGGTGCGGCGGCGCGTGACTGGTCATACTGCAACGCCACGGCGTAGTGGGTCGGGTTGGTGATCACCACGTTGGCTTTCGGCACCACTTTGCGAATTTGCCCCATCGCTAGCTGCCGTTGCAGTCGCCGCACGCGCGCCTTCACTTCCGGCTTGCCTTCCTGATTTTTGTACTCTTCTTTCAGCTCCGGTTTGGTCATCTTCAGCCCCTTGGTGAACAGGGCTTTCGCCAGCGGCACGTCGATTAACGCAAAGAAGATAAACAGGATGACAAAGTTGCGCATCACGCTGGCGTAGAGCGATAACCCCTCATTCATCGCCAGTTTGAACGGCAGTGCCTGCAGGCCGAGAAAGGCAGCAAAGTTATTGCGCAGGCTTACCCACAGCATTACCAGCACCACCACCGACTTCACCGTCATCTTCCCTGTTTCCGCCAGATGTTCGCTGGAAAACAGTCGCCCAATGCCTTTTAACGGACTGATTTTGCTAAAATCCGGGAGGATTTTTTTCGGCAGAAACAGCCAGCCGCCCGGCACCAGCGAAGAGAGCAGCGCGGCGGCGGGCATCGGCAGCAACGTAAGGATAAACTTGCCGAGAATTAACAGGTGATGGCGCAGAAACTGGCCGATCACCTGCGGGTTATTAATCTCCTGCGCATACTGATGCACGCTGATAAAACTCTCGCGCACAAAATCGGCATACCACGGGAAGCTGCTGGAGATCACCACAAACGCTGCAAACAGGCTCGCTGCCAGCCCCATATCCTTCGAGCGCGGTAGCTGCCCCTCTTCACGCGCTTTACGCAGTTTTTGCGCCGAGGGTTTCTCTGTTTTTTCTTCGCTGCTGCTATCCGCCATAGTGACCTTTCAGCGCGTCGAGTTGTTGTAAGACAAAATTCGCCAGATGCAGATAGTGATCCGGCAGGTTGTAGAGCAGGGTGGCAAAACAGACCAGCCCCGCCAGCATGTTGATCGGAAAGCCAAGAGAAAAAAGGTTCAGCGGCGGCGCAATACGGTTGAGCAAGCCAAAGCAGCCCTGCACAATCAGCATGATAAAAGTGGTCGGCAGCGCCAGCAGCGATGCCGACGCCAGCACCCAGCTAAAGGCCAGCGCGATGGTACGCAGGGTTTGCGGATGCAGGGCGTTGCCAATCGGCCAGTAGGTGAAGCCCTTGTACAACACGCTTACCAGCAGCAGATGCCCGTCCATGGCAAAAAACAGCAGGATCGCGTAGACGTTGATTAGCTCCGCCAGCACGGTGGTCGATGCGCCGCTGCTCGGGTCGTTCATCACCGCCATGCTCATCCCCATATTGAACGAGAGAATTTGCCCGGCCAGTTGTAGCGCCAGAAACAAAAACTGAAACATCAGCCCGAATAACATGCCCCATAAAATTTGCTCCACCGTCAGGATCAGGCTGTTGAGCGATAGCAGATTGTGGGGAATGGGATGGGGGATCAACGGCGTGATGATGATCGCCAGCGCCAGCGACAAAATAATCCGCACGCGCGCGGTCAGGGCGCTGTTATCCAGCACCGGCATATAGCGCAGAAACGCCATAATGCGCACGAAGGGAAACCACAGCCCCAGCGCCAGATCCATCAGTTGCGTAACGTCGCTTGTGCGCATCTCAATGAACCAGCAACGCGGCCTGGGTAAACAGGTGAATGCAGAGATCATGCAACTGGATAATCATCCATTTGCCGCACACGCCCAGCACCACCAGCGTGACAATCAGCCTTGGCAAAAAGCTCAGGGTCTGTTCGTTAATCTGCGTCACCGCCTGGAACACGCTCACCAGCAGGCCGACCAGCAGGCTTGGCACCACCAGTACCGAAACCAGCAAAATCACTACTTTAATGCCGCTGGCGACAATGTCGGCGGCGACGTCTACGGTCAACATAATCAGCCCAGCCCCAGCCCGCGAATGCTGGTGGTGAGCGTGCCGATGGTCAGCGACCAGCCGTCAATCAGCACAAACAGCATCAGTTTAAAGGGTAGCGAAACAATCAGCGGCGACAGCATCATCATCCCCATCGCCATCAATACGCTGGCGACAATCAGGTCGATAACCAGAAACGGGATGTAAATCATAAAGCCAATCTGGAAGGCGGTTTTCAGCTCGCTCAGTACATAGGCGGGCACCACGATGGAGAGATCCTGGTCGGCGGCATTGCCCTTCGCGCCGCCGATGGTCATGATTTGCGCCATCGCTTTTTTGTCGGTCTGCGCCAGCATAAAGCGTTTTAGCGGCGTCGCGGCGGTGCTTAACGCATCGGTCAGGGTAATCTGATCGTTTTCGAACGGCACTACCGCGTGGTCGTAAATATTGAGCCAGATGGGGCGCATTACCAGCAGGGTGAGTGAGAGCGCAATACCAATCAGAATGCGGTTTGGCGGCGTTTGTTGCAGCCCCAGCGCCTGGCGCAGCAGTGACAGCACGATAATAAAACGCGTGAAACAGGTCATCATCAGCACCATCGTCGGCAGCAAACCGACGAGGGTCATCAGAATCAGTACCTGAATTTTGACGCTGTACTCCTGAGTGTTGCCGTGGGTGACCACGTTAAGCAGTGCGATATCGCCGCCCTGGGCCAGCGCCAGCGGGGCGAGCGCCAGCAGCGCCAGGCCCAGCGTCAGTTGAGTGCGGCGTTTCATGGCGCCAGGTCGTTGATATCGCGGGTGTTAAATTCCAGCACGCGCAGGCCGTACTTCTCGTTGACCACCACCACTTCCGCTTTGCCCAGCAGGATATTGTTCACTTTAATATCCAGCGGCTCCCCGGCGAGTTTATCCAGTTCAATCACCGTGTCGTCGTCGATGTTAAGCAGGTCGGCTAACATGATTTCCACCGACGATACTTCCAGCGTTAAGGTCACCGGAATGCGTTTCAGTAGCGTCATCGAGTCGGAAAATCGGTCTTCCAGGCGGGTGACCAGCGTTTCGGCGTCGGCAGATTTCGCGACAGGCGCAACTTCATCGGTGAGGCCAAAATCCCCGGCTAAAATATCTTCTTGCTTACTCATGGTTGTTCTCATTTTTTCCCGCCAGCTCCGACAAAAACAGTTTGTCTTTGTCTTCCACAATCAGGGCGCTAAATAATTCAGATTGCCCAATCGCCACCGGGAACGTTTCTCCCAGTGATATGGGTAAAATATCCCCGGCTTTAATCTGTGCCAGATCCGCGACATTCATCGATAGCTCGGCGATTTTGACGTTCAGGGTCAGCGGCAGGGAGCGGATGATTTCTTTAATCAGGGCCGGTTTATTAACGGATTTCGCCACCTGCTGCGGTTTACTGTGCTCGCTGTGGCGGATCAGATTCAAAATAAAATCGGTGTGGGCGTCGTCGAGCAAAATACGAAAACTGCTCTCTTCATCGCCCGCAAGGGTAAAGGTTAATTGATACGCCCAGTGGGTAATTACCGTGCTGCTGTCCAGTTTTAATTTCAGCGCAATACCGGAGGTTTGCAGATTAAAAATCAGCGTGCAGATATCCAGCGCGAGGCGGTTTTTTAAACGTGTTTCCGTTTTGGTCGGGAATCCATTGTGTGATTTCGCTTCTTCAAGAGACGACTCCAGACCATAAAAATTGCCCAGCAGCATTAACAGCAAGGAGCGATCAATATCAAACGCCAGATGCCCGACCTGGGAAACCATCAGCTCGGCATTTTTATTAATAATATCCATTTCGCAGCCAATCTTTTTTAGGGTGATATTGCTGCGATGCTTTTTGAGAAAGTAGCTGCCAAGATGCGAATCAATTACATCAAAATTCCCCGTAAACAGGGTCGGCAGGCGATGGTAGGGGCGTCCAAGCCGATTACCTTCTAATTTAAAGATGCCTGGCGTTTTACTGTACTTCAGCATGGCTTACTTTCTCTGCTGTAATGGTATGGGCGTTTCTGTGCACGCAAATCCGGCGGTGACATAAGGTGAGGTATTAAATAGAGGGGGAGTGAAAGGGGCAAATTATTAATAGGGTGAAAAAATAATTAAATTATTAACGGGCGAGATATCGGGCATCGTCATAAAACATTGCACAAACTGTAGGCCTGATAAGACGCGCAGCGTCGCATCAGGCATCGGCACGCAATTGCCGGATGCGGCGTAAACGCCTTATCCGGCCTACATTGCTAACTAGTTGTTTATAAACAAATAATATTTTTATTATCGTTTAATTCGAACTTGTTAATCCCACCGGTGATACGCTTCAGAACATCCTGTTTTCTGTCGCTACTTATATCGTTCACCCTATGTCTGAACTTATTGCAACTGCCGCTTCCAGCATTAACGCTTTTACTCTGGCAAAGCGTGTCGCCGCCTTTAACGTACCGGTGCTCATTCAGGGCGAAACCGGCGCGGGGAAAGAGTGCGTGGCGAAATATATTCACACCGTAGCCTTTGGTGAAAATGATAACGCGCCCTATATCGGCGTGAACTGTGCGGCGATCCCGGAAAATATGCTGGAAGCGACCTTATTTGGCTACGACAAAGGCGCATTTACCGGCGCAATTGCCAGCGTGCCAGGAAAAATGGAACTGGCTAATAACGGCACCTTATTGCTCGATGAAATTGGCGATATGCCGCTGGCATTACAGGCCAAAATATTACGCGTATTGCAGGAACAGCAGGTTGAGCGATTAGGCAGCAATAGACAAATCAAACTCAATTTTCGCCTTATTGCCTGCACCAATAAAAATCTGGAACAGGACGTGGCTGCTGGACGTTTTCGTGAAGATCTTTATTATCGTCTGGCGGTTATTCCTATAACCATGCCGCCACTGCGTGAACGTCTGAACGATATTATTCCGCTGGCAGAGTCGTTTATTAAAAAATATGCCACGGTGCTGGTGAAAAATATCACCCTGTCCGAATCCACACGCCGGGCGCTACTTAATTACCGCTGGCCCGGAAATGTTCGCCAACTGGAAAACGCCATTCAGAGAGGAATGATCTTAAACCGCGACGGCGTGATTTACCCGGATGCCTTAGGCCTGCCGGAAACTGACATTGCCGACCACAGCGAACTGCAATGGCCTGTTCAGCCCGCCATCCACATTGCCGAAACCCGCGATTTAGGCCAGCACGGACGAAGTGCGCAGTATCAATATATCGCCGACCTGATGCGTAAATATCAGGGCAACCGCAGCAAAATCGCCGACCTGTTAGGCATTACCCCGCGCGCACTGCGCTATCGGCTGGCCTCCATGCGCAAGCAAGGTATCGAAGTTTTCTCCTGACCCGGAAGTTAAAAATGAGCATTACCACAATCAACAGCACCATGCAGGCGCAAATCATGCAGGACGTGCAGCGGATGCAGGCCAACGCCCAGGCGCCGGTGCTACCCTCCATGACCTTCAGTTCCACAGACCCGGACGTGTCGTTTAACCGCATTATGTACGGCGCGCTTGGTCACGTTGATCAGTTCCAGCAGGTGGCGGAGCAGCAGCAAACGGCTGTCGACACGGGCAAAAGTGATGACCTGGCAGGTGCGATGATCGCCAGCCAGCAGGCGTCGCTCTCTTTCTCCGCGCTGGTGCAGGTGCGCAATAAAATCGCCACCGGGTTTAACGACCTGATGAGTATGTCGATCTAACCCTATGAATGCACAAATAAAGAAGTTAACCCAGGCGTTTCCGGCGTTTCGACTGCATCTCGTAGATAACAAACGCTGGGTGTTGATGGCGGGAGTGGGGCTTGCCGTGGCGGTGACGGCGATTATCGTCAGCGTGCTGTGGACCGGTAATCGCGGCTACGTTTCGCTCTACGGACGCCAGGAAAATCTGCCCGTGTCGCAGATTGTCACGGTGCTGGACGGCGAAAAGCTCACCTACCGCATCGACCCGCAGAGCGGGCAGATTCTGGTGCCGGAAGATGCACTGTCGAAAACGCGAATGACCCTTGCCGCGAAAGGCGTGCAGGCGATATTGCCCAGCGGCTACGAGCTGATGGATAAAGACGAAGTGCTCGGCAGCAGTCAGTTCGTGCAGAACGTGCGCTATAAACGCAGTCTCGAAGGGGAGCTGGCGCAGAGCATCATGTCGCTGGACGCGGTGGAAAGCGCGCGGGTGCATCTGGCGCTCAACGAAGAAAGCTTGTTTGTGGTCAGCGATGAGCCGCAAAACAGCGCCTCGGTGGTGGTGCGCTTGCATTACGGCGCGAAGCTGAATATGGACCAGGTGAACGCCATTGTGCATCTGGTGTCCGGCAGTATTCCGGGGCTACAGGCCAGTAAAGTCAGCGTGGTCGATCAGGCGGGAAATCTGCTGACCGACGGCATTGGCGCAGGCGAGGCGGTTTCTGCCGCGACCCGTAAACGCGATCAGATCCTCAAAGATATTCAGGGCAAAACCCGTGCCAGCGTGGCGAACGTGCTGGATTCGCTGGTTGGCACGGGGAATTACCGCGTCAGTGTGATGCCGGATCTCGACCTCAGCACCATCGACGAAACCCAGGAACACTACGGTGACGCGCCGAAAATCAACCGCGAAGAGAGCGTGCTGGACAGCGACACCAATCAGGTGGCGATGGGCGTGCCTGGTTCGCTCAGTAACCGTCCGCCGATTGCAGCGAATCAGATGAGCAACGGTACGGAAGAAAACCGCTCGCCGGAAGCGCTTTCCAAACACAGCGAAAGTAAGCGCGACTACTCTTACGACCGCAGCGTCCAGCATATTCAGCATCCCGGCTTCGCGGTGAAACGCCTCAACGTGGCGGTGGTACTCAATCAAAACGCTCCGGCGCTGAAAAACTGGAAGCCGGAGCAAACCACGCAACTGACCGCGTTGCTGAACAATGCCGCCGGGATCGACGCCCAGCGTGGTGACAATCTCTCCTTATCGTTACTCAACTTTGTACCGCAGGCGGTGCCTGTCGAACCGGTTATTCCACTGTGGAAAGATGACAGCGTACTGGCCTGGGTGCGGCTGATTGGCTGCGGCCTGCTGGCGCTGTTGCTGCTGTTTTTCGTGGTGCGTCCGTTGATGAAACGGCTGACGGCGGTACGTGCGCCGGTTATCACACCAGAACCGGAAGCCGTCAGCGAACCGTGGATTGCCATGCCGGAAGAGGAGCGCAAAAACGTCGACCTGCCGTCGCTACCCGGCGATGACAGCCTGCCGTCACAAAGTTCTGGCCTCGAAGTGAAACTCGAGTTCCTGCAAAAACTGGCCATGAGCGACACCGATCGCGTAGCCGAAGTTCTCAGACAATGGATCACCAGCAATGAGCGAATTGACAACAAATAAGAGCAACAGCTACCTCGAACAGGCGGCGATCCTGCTGCTGTGTCTGGGCGAAGAAGCGGCGGCAACGGTGATGCAAAAACTCAGCCGTGAAGAAGTGGTGCGCCTGAGCGAAAACATGGCGCGCCTTTCCGGCGTCAAAACCAGCATGGCGCGCAAGGTGATCAATAACTTCTTTGATGAGTTCCGCGAACAGAGCGGGATCAACGGCGCATCGCGCTCCATGTTGCAGGGCATTCTTAACAAGGCGCTGGGCACCGAGATCGCCAGCAGCGTGATCAACGGCATCTATGGCGATGAGATCCGCTCGCGGATGGCGCGCCTGCAATGGGTAGAACCACGCCAGCTGGCGATGCTGATTTCCGAAGAACATCTGCAATTGCAGGCGGTGTTCCTCGCGTTTCTGACGCCGGAAATCTCGGCAGCGGTGCTCTCTTATCTCAACGAATCGGTGCAAAACGAAATACTCTATCGGGTGGCGAAACTCAACGACGTCAACCGCGACGTGGTGGATGAGCTGGACCGCCTGATTGAACGTGGCCTGTCGGTACTTTCGGAACATGGCTCGAAGGTAAAAGGCATCAAACAGGCGGCGGATATCGTCAACCGCTTCCAGGGCAATCAGCAGGTGATCCTCGACCAGATGCGCGAACGCGACGAAGAGGTGTTGGGGCAGATCCAGGATGAGATGTACGACTTCTTTATCCTCAGCCGCCAGAACGAAGAAGTGCGTCGGCGTCTGCTTGACGAAGTGCCGATGGAAGACTGGGCGGTGGCGCTGAAAGGCACCGAAGCCCTGCTGCGCCGCTCGATTTACGCGGTAATGCCAAAACGTCAGGCGCAGCAACTGGAAGCGATCACCGCGCGTCTGGGTCCGGTGCCGGTTAGCCGTATCGAACAGATCCGCCGCGAAATCATGGGCATCGCCCGTGAGCTGGAAGAAGCGGGCGAAATTCAGCTACAGCTCTTTGCGGAACGGACGGCGGAGTAATTCATGACCATTGAAACACTGCGCGGGCGCTATCGCCTGCACCGCTTCCCGCCGCGCCAGCGTGCGGTGACCGGAGAACCGCTTACTGCCAGTATCAGCGCCGCCGATTACCAGCGTCAGTTGATGGACGGTTTTCAGGAAGGGCTGCAAAAAGGGTTTGCCCAGGGAATGACTGAAGGCCAGGAGCAGGGCTTTAGCGAAGGTCATCAGCAAGGTTTTGCCGAGGGGCGGCGTCAGGGCTACACCGAAGGCAGCCTCGCCGGGCAGCAGGAAGGACGCAAACAGTTTGTTGAGGCGGCGCAGCCGCTGGAAGCCATCACCGGTAAAGTGAACGACTTCCTCGCGCATATTGAACGTAAACAGCGGGAAGATTTGCTGCAACTGGTGGAGAAAGTCACCCGTCAGGTGATCCGCTGCGAACTGGCGCTGCAACCGACGCAGTTACTGGCGCTGGTGGAAGAGGCGCTGGCGGCCTTCCCGACGATGCCGGAGACCCTGCAAGTGATGCTGAGTACAGAAGAGTTTAACCGCCTGCGCGACGCGGTGCCGGAAAAAGTCAGCGAATGGGGGCTGACGCCTTCGCCGGATCTGCCGCCAGGCGAATGCCGGGTGATTACCGACAAATCTGAACTGGATATCGGCTGTGAGCATCGCCTTGAACAATGCATGACCGCGCTGCAAGAGACGCTGACGCCGGAGTCGTAGGGTGAGTGATTTTTCTGCTTTCGATAACGCCCTGCGCTCGCTGGAGTCGATCCCGCTGGCCCGCGTCGCCGGGCGGCTGGTGCGCCTGAACGGCATTCTGCTGGAGAGCGTCGGCTGCCCGCTAATGACCGGGCAACTGTGCCGCATCGAAAGCGCCAATCACACACTGATCGACGCGCAGGCAGTGGGCTTTAATCGCGACATCACCTACTTAATGCCGTTTAAACAGCCGGTCGGCCTGATGGCAGGCGCACGCGTCTTCCCGGAAGAAAAAGCCCACGACATCCTGATTGGCGAAAGCTGGTTAGGCCGCGTGGTTAACGGTCTCGGCGAACCGCTGGATGGCAAAGGCCGCCTGAACGGCAACGACCTTCTGCCGCCGCTGCCACCCTCGGTCAATCCCTTAACCCGCCGTTCAGTGGACGAACCGCTGGACGTGGGCGTGAAAGCGATTAACGGCCTGCTGACCATCGGCAAAGGCCAGCGTGTCGGGCTGATGGCGGGCAGCGGCGTCGGGAAAAGCGTGCTGCTGGGGATGATCACCCGCCAGACTAAAGCCGACATCGTGGTGGTCGGGTTGATTGGTGAACGCGGGCGCGAAGTGAAAGAGTTTATCGACCACTCGCTGGGCGCAGACGGGCTAGCAAAGTCTATCGTCGTTGTCGCGCCTGCCGATGAATCGCCGCTGATGCGCCTGAAAGCCACCGAACTGTGCCACTCCATCGCCGCCTGGTTTCGCGACCGCGGGCATCACGTTTTACTGCTGGTGGATTCCCTGACCCGCTACGCCATGGCTCAGCGGGAAATTGCTCTTTCACTCGGCGAACCGCCCGCCACCAAAGGCTATCCGCCATCGGCATTCGGCATGATCCCCAAACTGGTCGAGAGCGCAGGCAACAGCGAAAGCGCAGGATCGATGACCGCCATCTACACCGTGCTGGCGGAAGGCGACGACCAGCAAGATCCAATAGTCGACTGCGCCCGCGCAGTGCTGGACGGACATATCGTATTAACCCGCAAACTGGCGGAAGCGGGGCACTATCCGGCTATTGATATCGGCCAGTCGATCAGCCGCTGCATGAACCAGGTCACCCGCCTGGAACATCAGCAATCCGCCCGCGCGTTAAAGCAAAACTACGCCGCCTATATGGAGATCAAACCGCTGATCCCGCTCGGCGGCTACGTGGCAGGCGCGGACGCCAGCGTCGACAAAGCGGTGAAAATGTTCCCGGCTATCGAGCGATTTTTGCGCCAGGAGATGCGCGAACCCGCCTCCCTCGAACTGGTGCAAAGCCGCCTGCAAATCCTCTTTCCCATCGCCAAAAAGGCAGAAGGGCAATAACCATGCGACAAATCATCGACACCCTGGCGCAGTTGCAGCGCCTGCGGGATAAATCGGTCAAAGACAAAACCGTCGAGCTGGCAAAGCAAAAACAGATCTGCGCGGGCTATGACAATAATATCAAGGCGTTAGACCACCTGGTGGAGAAAACGTCTGCGGGTGCGGCGGCGTCGGTGGAATCGCTGAAAAACGTCAGCGGCTACAAAGGCACACTGCGCAAGGTGATCGCCTGGCAAGAGCAGGAAAAAACGCTGGCCAACATCAAAGCTACGCGAATGCAGAAAAACCTGACGGCGGCGGCGTGCGAAGAGAAAGTGGTAGCCCTGACGCTGGACGACAAACGCCGCGAGCAACAGGAAAGCGCCACGGCGAAAGCGCAAAAAGCGGTGGATGACATCGCCGTCCAGTGCTGGTTGCGGCACAAATTAGCGGAGTAGCCATGAAAACGGTCATCACCTTCGGCACCTTCGATGTGTTTCATGTGGGTCATCTGCGCCTTTTACAACGCGCTCGCACGCTGGGCGAGCAGCTGCTGGTCGGCGTATCATCCGATGCCTTAAATATCGCCAAAAAGGGCAGGGCTCCGGTTTACCCTCAGGATGACCGCATGGCGATTATCGCCGGGCTGGCGTGCGTGGATGGCGTATTTCTGGAGGAGTCGCTGGAGCAAAAAGCGGAGTATCTGTGGGGGTACAGTGCGGATATTTTGGTGATGGGCGATGACTGGGCAGGTAAGTTTGACGATTTCTCGTGTATCTGTGAGGTGGTCTACTTTCCCCGCACGCCGTCGGTGTCGACGACGGGGATCATTGAGGTGATTAGGTGTAAATCAGCCACCTACTGATTTAATTCCCGCAGCAGTCTGGTATTGAGATACAGTTTTTCCCGGCCCACGCTCATCTCCTCCAGTACACCCGCTTCTGTCAATTGCTTAAGATAAGATGATGCTGTCTGTCGTTTGGCTATGTTGCGTTCGACAAGGTTTTCGATCCGGCAGTAGGGTTGGGCAAAAAGCGTCTGCACTAACTCATGGCTGTAGATTTTGGGCAGGTTCTCGCGGATATATTCCGTTGTTTCAGCAATCAATTGTCGAACAACTGATATCTTTGTCGTCGTCCATCGCGAGGTGTTTTCAACCGCCGCCAGCATAAATAAAATCCACGACTCCCAATCTCCTTCTTCCGTCACTCTGCGCAGATGGGTGTAATAAGCCGTGCGATTTTCGAGAATGTAACGCGACAGATACAGAATCGGCAGTGAGAGTAATTCAGACTGGAGCAGATACAAGATATTCAGAATACGGCCCGTTCGTCCGTTACCGTCCGGGAAAGGATGAATGCATTCAAACTGATAGTGCGCAATGGCCATTTTTACCAGCGGATCTAAATCATCATCGCCATGAATAAACCGTTCCCAGTTCGCCAGTAATTTGCGGATAGCCTCTTCTCCAACGGGGGGCGTGTAGACGGTGTTATTATCCTGATCGCGTAATACGGTACCCGGTGTTTTACGGATATCGGTTTGCACCGCGCGCAACTTTGTGCAAATCGCGATAGCAGTGTTAGTGCAAAGCGGCCAGGCCTCGAGATGGGTAAAACCATCATTCAGGGCAGTGCGATAGCGCAACGCCTCTTTGGTCGCCGGATCGGCACCTTCTGCACGATCGGCATACTGAAACAGTTGATCGCTGGTGGTTACGATGTTTTCAATACGCGAAGAGTCCTTTGCTTCCAGCATCGGGAGAAGGTTGATAAGCAGCCCCTGATCAGGAAGCAACTCACCCGCCGTTTTCAGCTCTGCAATGGCAGCCCGTGCACTGATACAGGCTTTCAGAACGCTACGTGTTTCTATGCATTCTAAATCTGGGGGTAAACCCGGCAGATCGTTGTAGGGGATTTCTGGGTTCCATTTCATATGTTTAAAAAAACGCGTTTTATCGACATATAGTCATCATATGTCGATGCCATAAACATGTCACTGTAATATGTTTAAAAAAATGCGTTTTTTCGACATGTAGTCCAAACATGTCGATGGCATAGACATATTCTGGCGATATGTTAAAAAAAATGCACTTTATCGACATATACACTGTGATTTCCTTTTCCGTGAACAACAGCTGTTGGTTGGCGTATCGTCAGACGTCTTAAATATCGCCAAAAAGGGCAGGGTGCCGGTTTACCATCAGGATGACCGCATGGCGATCATCGCCGGACGGGCGTGCGTGGATGGCGTATTTCTGGAGGAATCGCTGGAGCAGAAAGCAGAGTATTTGCGGGGGTACAGTGCGGATATTTTGGTGATGGGCGATGACTGGGCCGGGAAGTTTGATAGCTTCGCGTATATTTGTGAGGTGGTCTATTTCCCCGCACGCCGTCGGTGTCGACGACGGGGATCATTGAGGTGATTAGGGGAGGTAACGGACTAAATATTTAGTTTGTTTTATATTCCTCCCTGAATGTTAACTCAAAGTATCCTTTTATTATTTTGTACTTTGCTCGTATATACACTTCAGGTCTTGGGTTCTTTTTGTGCTGTGTCGTTCCATACTCACCAGGTTCGTAAGGATGGATAACATAGTTATCGATCGCGATCGTATAGTCTGGGTTAATTTTAAAATGTGAAAAACGGATGATATCTTCGTAGCCAAAGAAGGTGCTAAGTAACAGGGAATCTAAAAGGATTCCTTTCCTGTCATAGCTATTCAGTTGGACATTGAGTAATGGGGTGTCACTTTCACCGATGGTGTTATATATAATAAGTTTGAAGATATTATTTTTATCTTCGAACTGACCCAATTTGTAATAACGAGTATCTTTAGCTATCCAGGGAGAGAGGAAATTATCGCCTTTGACAGGGATGGTGGTTTCTTGCTGATTGAAAGATGTCGTTAGGGATTTTTGGGTTTCAGATAAGGAGAGTTCTGTAATTTCATTGGTGATATTTTTATAGTGGTTAGTCAGTTGTATAGACTTTGCGGAATTGAAAGGCAAGGATAATTCTCGATTGCTTGTAGCATAACAGTGTGAAGCTATAAACACGAAAATTAATATCGTCAGTAATTTCAGCAAGGTAATTCTGTCTTGTTTTAACATTTTACCTATCATCCCGGGCGAGATCATGGTGTGCCTACGGCACGCCATGATCTTTCCCTATATTGGTTTTTCAAAGGAAGAGTATATAGAAAGTTGCTGGTGACATTACTTAAGTGACTCCCTACGAAAGCAGATCCTTTCTCTGAATTTTTATAATTCATAAATAGTAGGCTGCGCAAACTCACGCAATAATGTCAGATGAGCTTGAATATTAACTTTAATAACGTGAGAGATATCAGCTCTTCCTCCTAAAATCAGGACTGGTTCAAACCCGAAAATCTCATCACTATTAAGTTGACCACATTTCCTTGTTGCTAATTCGAATAGATATTTACCGTCCTGATACTCTAAATCAAAACGTTTAAATTTGGATATGCCAAAAAACACTTTAATATCTAAATTAAGTTCATCTGTAGATTTAAGTGAGGAATTGTTTTTTGAAAAATAAATGCTATGATTATAACAATCGACGATAATATTTCTACCACTTTTCTCTCCACATACGTAAAGAGAACCAAATCCATTTCGTGCAATTACATGGTAAGAATCTCTCTCTTTAAGGAAAGTATCCTTTAGCCAGATATCGATAATATTTTCATAATCATCAGGGTAAACAATACTTATTAATCCGTGATGATATGTATTCCATCCTTCAGTCTCCCAGTAGTGGAGTAGTTGACTGGGCAGGGCTTCCCGCCATTTTTTTATGGAGGAATTAGGAACAGTAACTGTACTGGTTGCCTCACCAAACTTGCTTACGAAATTAGCGAAATATTCGTCACGTATTTCTTTCATTTTATTGCCCATTTTTCCAAAGAGCTGATTCCAGCGTAAGGGCATCGGTACTTATCACCACTACAGCGCTACCGCACCTCGTATCATTGTTTATAGGTAGGCAGTTCCTGGTGGCCACGCGAGGAGTTACGCCCACTGCGCATGTGATGCATTTTGCTGCCAATACAGGTAAAAAAGAATGGTTATAGTGAAAAGAAGAGCGTTTTTCGGAATCCATAAAGACAGTTCTCCCAGTGCTCAAAAATGTACAACTTTTACCGATTCACCAGTCATTAATCGATATGTTTAAAATCAAAGGGTAGATAAGTGCACTGTTCGTGCCGGATGCGGCGTAAACGCCTTTTCCGGCCGACAAATCATCGCAAATTCACTTTATTGCAGGGGCGCGTAGGCCTGATAAGCGAAGCGCATCAGGCACTTGCGCGGTTTACCCCAACGCCTCCACAATCACCAACGCCGCCCGTTCTCCCGCTTTGCCATCCATAAACGCATCGCAATAGTGATGACGAATTTCCGCCAGTTGCCCCTGTACCGCACACCAGTCAAACGCCTCTGACAGCAGATAACGTAATTCCGCAACATCATGAGCCACCGGCAATATTTCGCGAATTTGCTGGTCGGCACTTTCGGGCGTGGAATAACTTTTCTCACCGTCGAGCAACGTTGTCATGCCCGGAAAGTCGAGCAGGATCACCCGCTTATCAACGTGAATAGCATCGAAAATAAAGCCGCTGTTATCGGTCAGCACGTAATCGGCCTTTGCCAGTAGCGCCAGCGTGTGGCGGGCAGAGTCGGTGCGCTGTTTTAAATGCCTGCGCGCCAGTGCCAGCGATGCAGCTTCTTCCGGGCGCGAGCAAGTGCCGTGGTGCAGTTTGCACATCAGGTTCACATCACCGCTTAAGCGGCCCAATTTTTCTGCCCAGTGGGGCAGGGAGCTTAATGCGCCAAACGTGGGGGCGTAGAGCACCGTAGGTTTATGGGAATCGGGTTGGATATTTTCCGGCAGAGCGCGGTCAAACGTGCCGTTATGCCAGGCGTCGAAGCGCGGATTGCCGACCACTTTTGCGCCGCCGAAATGTGCCAGCGCCCGCTGGCTGTAGTGGCTGTAACACAAAATGCGCTGATAAAAACGGTTCCAGTCGGCGTGGTTCCACGTTTCTTTGGCTAAGCCGTACATGGCGCGAATGTTCAGGGTTGAAAGGCCATTGAGCGCGGGCGTGTGATAGGGGCTGACCAGGCATTTCACTCGCTGACCGTGTGCCTGCATTTCAGATAAGCGCATTCCTTTGAGCTGCGGATCGTCGATGCTTTTTAGCGTCGCCAGCATTTCATCCAGAAATGGTTTAAATACGCGGTCATTGATCACCAGCGTACAGCTCTGCCCCTGCGCCTGCAGGGCGGTGATGATTGGGCGGTAGAGCGCGTAGTGGAATGAGGTTTCCATAAAAAAGCCGATGGTATCGGCGATAGGTAATGTAGATGGCTTGGTGGCTACGGGTAACTTATTGAAGTAGTGGTTAATGTTATCAGTCGCTTTTTTCTCGATATCACTAAAGCCCTGTCGCTGATAACAAAGGCTCGGGTAACAGGCCAGCCATTTGTCGGTGTGCAGCAGCGGCTGCCAGCCGTCTTCCAGCGAATGCTCATCGTTGTTCATCTGCTGCGCCAGCTGCGGGTAGTAGCGGCTGTTCACCAGATAAGCGCACACTTTGCGGCAGTCCCGCGCGTGCACCAGCCCAGGCAAACTTTTTAGCATCGTTCCCTGCGAAATTTCGCCGCCGAGGATCATCACCTGCCAGGGAATTTTCGCCAGACTCGCCAGCAGCGCGTTCAGCACCTGAATATGTTTCTCCTGTTTGAGAATAACCGCGTCATCTTCCAGCAACAGGTAGTTTTGCCAGCCGTGCTGTTGCGCCAGACGCAGCGCCTGCAAGTGTGATTGCTGGCGGCCCCGTTGACCGTTTTCATTTTCACTGGCGGCAAGGCGGGTGATCTTCTCAGGCGGAATATGCAGCAATGTCAGTTCTTCACGGATCTGCTGTAAGCGATCCGGGCGTTTATCCAGATTGATCAATACGACCTGATCGATCGCCTGATGGTGGATCGCCTGATAATGAGTGGCGTTATGCAGACCCAGATAAGCGTTGCGTAGCAGCGGATCGCTGACGATATCCGTAAGCACCGCGTTTACAGGCGTGCTGGCCCCGAGGATAAAGTCTTTATCAAAGGTGTTGTGGCTGTGCGAGATACACAGAATCGTGCGCTCGCCGGGCAGTTGCAGCGGGTTAACGCTGAAATTGTCGGTGAAACTTTTCTCCTCGCCTAAATTACAATCGTCGTCGTAACGGTGCTTTTTCAGGTAGTTACGGTGATAGCAAAAGGTGCCATTGAGGATGTTATGTGGGCCAAAGCTGCGGCTTTTGAAAATGCGGTTGATGTGGCTGTACCAGATGGGGATCTGGTCGGAACCGGAGATGAGCGCCCGGTGTTTTTGCATCATGGCGATGGAGTAAGAGATTTTATCTGGCGAGTAGTAGTCGTCATCGTCCATGCAGAGGATGTATTCGCCGCGCGCCAGTTCGTTGAGCATATTGCGTTTTTTGCCCAGCGGCAGTTTTTCCGGGTGATGGATGTAGCGGATGTTGAAGGATTCCGGCGTGCCATTGGTCAGGCGGTCGATGATGTGTTGATGGCTTTGCGGGGAGTCGTCGAGGATGATGAGTTCGCGGCGGTCTGCCGGGTAGTCCTGATAGCGGTACATATAAAGCAGGTACGGCAGGAATGCGCCGCGGTTCCAGGTTGGCGTGACGACGCTGACAAACGGTTTTACGCGGTGAGTGACGAGTGTTTTGATGAGGGTTTGCATGATAGTTTACGAAGTCGATAAGGCCGGGAAAACCGGCCAGAAAGCGTTAGCAAGACAGCAGTGAAAACGCATAAAGCAGGGGATCTGCGGAACGTTCAGCCTGAATTTGTTGGCGAATCAGCACGGCATTTTCACTCTCTCGCCAGCGTTCAAACATGGCGAAGAGGGCGAAAATATCCTCCTGTCGCAGCGGAGAACCATCCAGCGTCCATAAACTGATTAACGTGCGGATAAGATAAAAATCGCACACCAGCGGGCAATAATCTGCGCCGTCTGCCTGTCCAATCACCTCATGGTAAACGCGGTAAATCAGCCAGTTACGCATCATCCACGGCGCGGTGGCAAAATGCTGTTGCCAGGTGGTTTGCCACTGCACCTTAAGCTGCTGTTGTAACAGGGCTTTGCTGTTGGCGTCATGTAGCGTCAGCAAAGGCATTTGCAACGGCAGGGAAGTTTTGCGCGGGCTTTCCGGCAAAATCGACCAGTCAAATGCACAACTGCCGAGCAGCGTCATCAACTGGCGCGCCGGCTGTGGCACGGGCGGGAGCTGGGCGAACTGTGCCTGTAGCGTGCCTTTTTGTGCATGATCGGCCAGCGCCTGTGGCAGCGTCGTCAAGCGGGCAAGAATATCTCCATCTCTGCCCGGCATTTTACTGGCGCGGGAGAGCACAATTCCGACGGCATACAGGTAAAGCTCCGGGGTTAAATCGGGGAGCGTAAGGGTGCTCAAAATGGCCTGGTTTACTATCGCATCGCGCGCGGAGAGTTCTGCGGCATTTTCTTCCACCGGGCGGTAGGTGAGCTGTAAATCAAAGGCGCAGGCATCGTTGAGCACCGCTTCGCAGCTTTCTGGCTCTGTCAGCATCAGGCTCTGGCGAATCTCGTTTTTCCACACCTTGCGGACGTATAAAGGCGAATCGGGGTGGCGTGCCATAAAATTGCGCACATATTCCGGTTCGTAACATTCAATAAAACTCATAGGTAGTTTCCAGTCTTTATTACCTTGCAGGATGTGCAATAAGCGTGCCGGGAATTTTTTTAATCAAAAACAAAGGATTGGGGATCAGGCGGAAAATCCGTTTCCGCGATGGGGGAAGGAATTGTCGTTATCCCTGATAGAGAAAATCCGCTTCGCTGCCTAAAAAAGCCTGAATAAATTCATACTGGCGAATTAACAGCTCGCCGTTTTTATCGTTATAGGCTTTGCAGCGTTCTGCTTTTTGCTCAAGGCGTTGCCACAACTGTTGCGCTGCCGCTTTTTGTACCGCCGGAAGCCAGGCAAAAACCTGCGCCAGACCGTCACGATTTACGCTAACACCGAGCATTTTCAGCAGGCTATGCCGCTGATGGCTATGCGCATGCAACTGCTCATAGTGCTGCGTTATCTCGTCGTTTACCGCCAGCAGATCCTCGCTGGCGCGGCGAATCATGCAGATCCGCTGACGCTGGAGAAGTTCACGCAGGGAATCGTACAGTGCGTCGTCGTCACGAATTCCCTGCAACAACGCCTTCACCTGTTGTAACCGGATACTCACTTCATCGGCCTCTTAGTTCTGGAAAAAACTCAGCATGTCGCTGGCTAACTGTTCGGTGTCCACTTGCAGGCTGCCGGAGGCTAGCATCGCCTGCATTTGTGCCACTTTGTCGCTGTCGATATCGCTCTCTTGCTGGTCGTTCAGCGTTTGCTGGGCAGACTGCAATCCCGCCTGGGTAATGTCATCGGCGCTCAGCGTCGTGGCGGTGGTCGCCGTGCTTTTGCGCGGCTGACTGGAGCCTGCCATTGTGGCTGTCGGGTGATTGCCTGGCATAGTCGGGGTGATTTTCATCGCAACCTCGTCTCGGTATTTTGGGTGGGTTACTCCAGTAAAGCGGTTAACAGGCGGCAAAACTTTAATCGTTATCGGATATTTACTTTTTGTTCAGATATGTTGGTTCTGGTCGTTCTGATGGATATGTGGAAAAATCTGAATCGGATACTATGCAAAAATAAGGATGTCTTATGTCAGGATTACAAGATTGGCTGCTTGATAAGGTCGGTGGTAACAACTATCTCTATATTAAACGTCTTTCAGCAAACGACACTGGTGCAACAGGAGGGCATCAGGTAGGGATATATATCCCTTCCGGTATCGTTGCTGAACTTTTCCCATCTATAGATCATACGTCAGAAAAAAATCCTTCGGTTTTATTGCGCGCAACTTATTCCTCTCATGAATGTGTAGATAGTGAGGTTCGCGCTATTTACTACAATAATAAGTATTTCGGGCAAACAAGAAATGAAAAACGTATCACTCGGTGGGGGGCTGGCAGTCCCCTACAGGATCCGGAAAATACAGGTGCTTTGTCTGTGCTTGCGTTTGAACATGAGCCAGGGAGAGACAGCAAAAGTGTTGATGTATGGGTTTGTGTAAGCCCAGAAGAAGAGGATGTACTGGAATCAGCTGTTGGGGAGATCATTCCTGGAACTTTAATGTTTGGGACTGCCAGTGAAATACTTGGTGTACTCGCATCAAGGCCAAAAATCTCTCAAAAGGAATATGTTATTCCGGAAAGCTGGAAACATAGCTTTCCTTCTGGCTTAGAGATTATTCAATATGCCGCAGGTTATTACCCAACAGGCGTAACCAGTCCAGATGACCAACTTTTAGAACGCCGCCGTATTGAATATGATCTCTTTCTAATGGTTGAAGAAATTCACGTACTGGACATCATCCGTCAAGGGTTTGGTTCTGTAGATGATTTTATAGCTATGGCTAACTCTGTTAGTAATAGAAGAAAATCTAGAGCCGGAAAATCATTGGAGCTACATCTTGAGCAAATTTTTATTGAGCATGGACTGCATCATTTTGCTACTCAATGTATTACTGAAGGAAAAAAGAAACCCGATTTTCTTTTTCCATCAGCGGCAGCTTACCATGATGATCACTTTCCAAGAGAAAAACTCCGTATGCTTGCTGTAAAAACAACATGTAAGGACCGGTGGCGTCAGGCACTCAATGAAGCAAATAAAATCAACAAAATATATTTGTTTACCTTGCAAGAGGGTGTCTCAGTTGCTCAATTTAACGAAATGAGAGCTGAAGGTGTTACCTTGGTTGTACCTTCCCCTCTTCATAAAAAATATCCGGAGGAAATCAGAGAGGGATTATTAACGTTAGAGGGTTTTATCACACAGTTAATAACGCTGTATGAAGATTTCGTATAATATAAAACTATACTTATAATAACTTATGATTATATATTTAGAGGCCTTTAATAAAAAAGGCCTCACAATAGTGAAAGTTAATTATTAATCGTTAATAACTTGCATGCTGACAGCTTTTTGTATATACGGTTCTAGTAATCTTGCTACAGCTTCAAATACTGGCACAACAACTGAGTTCCCAAATTGTCTATAAGCTTGAGTATCTGATACCGGTATTCTAAAAGGTCTTCCCCCTGGTTTTTCAAAACCCATTAACCTGGCACATTCATGAGGTGTCAGTCTTCTTGGTCGATTCTCTTGATTCGCTGGATTACTAAAATCGATTTCACCGACAGCCTTATCCCAGCCACGATCGATCAGTATTTCAGAGCCATCTTTATGGTAACGAGCAGACAGCGTTCGTGCGATACTATCTGGATTTTTAGGATCAACTAAACCAAAACCAAACCCATTTCCTTTTGCTGCATGTTTTTTTGCATAATTGTAAAGATATTCCCATAACCTTGGAGTCAAAATATATTTGTCGTCAACATTATGATCTAATAATTCACCAAATGTTGGCCTGTTTTGAGGGTAAAAGCGGTTAATATTTCGTAACGTGAAATCCTTGTGAATATTCAGATCCCTACGAAATCCTACCAACACTATACGCTCACGATGTTGGGGTAAAAAATGTTTTCCATCTATAATTTTAGGATCATCTGAGCCAGTCGCACCAGCATCGGCGACTTCATACCCTAATTCATTGAGTGTTTCCATGATGACTTTAAAAGTCTTACCTTTATCATGACTTTTAAGGTTCTTCACATTCTCAAGCACAAAAATAGCTGGTTTTTTTGATTTAATAATTCGAGCGACATCAAAAAATAGTGTTCCTTGGGCCTCACATTCAAAACCATGTGCACGCCCCAGAGAATTTTTCTTGCTTACCCCAGCCAGACTAAAGGGCTGACATGGAAAACCGGCCAGAAGGACATCATGATCTGGAATATTTTTGTCTATATGATTATAGGCTTCCATTTCGGAAACATCATCTCTATCACTTAAAGTGACTTCTCGTATATCAAGATTAAATTTATGATTTAGTTCATCATTAAACCAATTAGCTTTGTAGGTTCTTACCGCTTCTTTATTCCATTCGCTAGTAAAAACACACTGCCCACCAATACTTTCGAAGCCTTTACGAATACCACCAATCCCTGCGAATAAATCAATAAAACGAAATGTATAGTTAGGATGATGTTCGGGAGGTTCTGGAAGCATCTTTCGAAGTAAAGTTTCCTCAGCAGAAGTTAATTGTTTAGGGTTACACTTACCATTTATCCAACGGTTAAGTGTTTCTCTGCTCCATTCATTTTTTCCTACTTTTCGTAGGAGTTCTGCAACATATTTTTGATCATAGATTTCAAGAACTTTTGAAATTAATTCTCGATCTTTTTCTTGTCGCTTTTTCTCGTCTTCTTCTGATTTTAAAAGAAGATCTTTCACGAGCAATTCAAATTCAGACATAGCACCCCCGTAGGTCTTATTGGTGATACAATATCACTCATTTGACCCAGATGAAATAGTTATCATCTGGATATTTAAACAGTAGTGATTAAGTGCTCAATAATTATCCAAAATACACAATGAAATTTGTCAGAAAGTCAGAATATTGGGAGCTAGTCATACATATGCTACGCGGTATTACAGCAAATTACTCCGCGCTTACCGTTGTCACCACGCCGCTTTCCGCCACCATCGCGCTAATGACCCGCTGGCTGCTGGCGTTACGCACCTTCACCGTTTCCCCTTTGCGACCATTTTTTAGTGCTACGCCGGGCATTGAGGCGGTGATCCCCGCGCTCTGGTAAACAATCATCACCGGTTGATCGCGCTCGACCAGCACCGGAGATATCAGTTCTTCTTTGGTGATTGGCCTGCCCGGTTGCAGCGCGTGTTTACTGCTGAAACCAATTGCGTCATTGGGTTCCATCAACACCTCCCGGCGCTGGGCACTGACGTTGTAAGGCTTCAACTCCACATCATTCGCGGTGAGCGGCGTATCGCGGGCAACCAGTGACTTCGCCATTACTACTGGCACCAATACATCCGGGCGCACCGCTACGTTCATCTGCCAGCTTTGTGGGCAACTGACGGTGAAGTTCATCCGGTTGAGGGCGATGTCCGCAGGCGAAGTCAGCGTAACGCCGGGTGTTTTAGTACAGGGCACGGCGGTCGCAATCTGCGACGGAATATAGACCTTAAAGGTGTAGCGATAGTCATGCCAGCGCCGCTGTTGTGCCAGCGATTCAATTTTTTGGCTGGCGGCATTCAGTACCTGGGCGTTGACTTGTTCCCGCGCGCTGTGCTGCACGGGATGGACGGCGGCGTAGCCCGGTAAGGCCAGCGCCAGGAGGAAATAAAACTTCCGCCTGCAAAATTGAAAACTCATAAACCCTTTCTCTTCAGTCACTTAAAAAATGGCACGGCGATTGCTTAGCGTATGCGGATTGAAGCAGGAGTGACGCAGGAAATGGGGATCAGTTTTCAGCAGGCATTGGGAGTACATCCGCAGGCAGTGAAGTTACGTCTTGAGAGGACCGAGCTACTGACTGCGAATCTGGCGAACGTCGATACGCCAAATTTCAAGGCTAAAGATATTGATTTTGCCAGGGAGATGCAACGGGCAAATAACGCGGCGGTGGATGTCCAGTACCGTGTGCCGATGCAGCCGTCGGAAGATGGCAACACCGTGGAACTGAACAGCGAACAGGCGCGGTTTTCACAAAATAGTATGGATTATCAAAGCAGTCTGACCTTTCTGAATCTGCAAATCAGCGGCATCAGAGAGGCCATTGAAGGGAAATAAGCATGTCATTTACTGATATCTATCAGATTTCCGGCTCGGCGATGACGGCGCAAACGCTACGTCTGAATACCGTTGCCAGTAACCTGGCGAATGCCAATGCGCCCGCCAGCAGCGAGGCGCAGGCATATAAAGCGCGCAGCCCGGTGTTTGCGGCGGTGTATCACCACAGTTTGCTGGCGGGTACACATCGTCATGCCATTGACGGTGCCAGTGTGCAGGTGCAGGACGTGCTGCAAACCGGCGGGGCTGTGAAACGCTATGAACCACATTCGCCGCTCGCCGATGCTAACGGGGATGTCTGGTATCCCGACGTCAACGTGGTGGAACAGATGGCGGATATGATGTCGGCTTCGCGCGATTTCGAAACCAATGTCGATGTGCTCAACAACGTGAAAAGTATGCAGCAAAGTTTGCTGAAACTGGGAGAAGCCTGATGAATACCCTGGCGCTGAATGCGCAATCACCGCAGCCGACCGCCACGGCGGAAAGCAACAACGTGGCGGCCAGCGACACGACAAGCAGCAGCGATAGCTCGCCCGTTGATACTTTCCTGACGCTGTTTGTCGCTGAGATCCAAAACCAGGACCCGACCGACCCGACCGACGCCACCGAATATATCGACCAGCTTTCGTCAATGGCGCAGGTGGCGATGATGGAAGAGATGAGCGTGCAGGCGAATACCAACGCGGTGTTGATGAGCAACATTCAGGTGATGGCGCTCGGCAACCTGGTGGGCGACGACATTATGGTGCAGACCACCGCCTTGCAGGTGAGTGACCAGACCATTAACGGTCGCGCCACGCTGGACGACGCCTGTACCACCGCCGATCTCCACTTTACCGATGCCGCAGGCGATGACTATACGGTGTCGCTGATCCCGGAAGGCAGTTCGTCCGTTGGACCAGGCCAGGTCGATTTCTCGATTAATCCGGCGGATTACGGCATCCCGCCGGGCGATTACGACGTCTCGGTGGTGACCAACACCGGGGAAGAAGAGGTGCCGATTGAAGTTTCCGGCGAAGTGGAGGATGTGCGCATCCCACTCGACGGCAGCTCCCCGGTGCTTAACGTTGCAGGCGTGGGCGAAGTACCGTTCACCATGATTAGCCAGTTTGGCGTACCCGATGCCGACAGTGATGTGGCGTGATGTCCGGTGCCAAATTGCCTGATGCGCTTCGCTTATCAGGCCTACATGAAACTGCATGGTTTTGTAGGCCGGATAAGGCGTTCACGCCGCATCCGGCGTTCGGTGCAAGATGCCTGATGCGACGCTTAACGCGTCTTATCAGGCCTACGAGTTCGCGCATATTTTTATGTTTGCACCCGTTCGTAGGCCGGATAAGGCGTTCACGCCGCATCCGGCAAAACAACGGGCACGCTGCCAAAATCTGAATTAACAGGAAGAAACAATGAGTTATGAAATTGCCGCAACGGGGCTGAATGCCGTTAACGAACAGCTGGACGGGATCAGTAACAACATCGCCAACGCCGGAACGGTAGGCTATAAGTCGATGACCACCCAGTTTTCAGCCATGTATGCCGGAAGTCAGGCGATGGGCGTCAGCGTGGCAGGCACCGCGCAAAGTATTTCGCGCGGCGGTTCGCTGGTATCCACCGGTAACGCGCTGGATCTGGCGATTAACGACGACGGTTTTTTTGTTACCTGCGACAGCGCGGGCAACATTTCTTATACCCGCGCCGGATCGTTTGAAACCGACAAAAACGGCTATATCGTCAACGCCTCGGGCGCTTATTTGCAGGGCTATCCGGTCGATGACACGGGCACCCTGCAAACCGGTACAGTCACCGATATCCAGATCAAAACCGGTAATATTCCGGCGCAGGCGAGCAGCAGCCTGACCTTTACCGCCAACTTCGATGCCAGCGATGCGGCTATCGACCGCACTACCGTACCGTTCGACGCGACCAACAGCAGCTCGTACACCGACAGCTACACCACCACGGTGTACGACTCATTAGGCAACGAACATTCGGTATGCCAGTACTTCACCAAAACCAGCGATAACACCTGGGAAGTGCAGTACACCTTCGACGGTCAGCAGCAGACCGGCGTTCCGGCGACGACGTTAACCTTCGACCCGAACACCGGGAAACTGACCTCGCCAACCACGCCGCAGACCATTGAGTTTCAGACCGACGCCGCCGCACCCATCGATTTAACCGTCGATTACTCGACCTGTACGCAATACGGCTCTGAATTTTCGGTCACCACCAACGCCGCCGACGGCTACGCCTCTGCCACTCAGAACGGTGTGCAGGTTGATGACGATGGCAAAGTTTACGCTACCTACAGCAACGGCGAGCGCATGTTGCAGGGGCAGGTGGTGCTGGCGACGTTCCCGAATGAAAACGGCCTCGAAGCGGTGAGCGGCACCGCGTGGGTACAAACCGGCGAATCCGGCACCCCGTTGATTGGCGTTCCCGGTTCCGGCACCTGCGGCACGCTGTCGTCGGGCGTGCTCGAAAGCTCTAACGTCGATATCACCAGCGAGTTAGTCAACCTGATGACCGCCCAGCGTAACTATCAGGCCAACACCAAAGTTATCGCCACCAGCACGCAGCTCGATGACGCGCTGTTCCAGGCAATGTAATGGATCGTTTGATTTATACCGCCCTGAGCGGTGCTTCTCAGACCCTGTACGAGCAGCAGATCAGCGCCAACAACCTGGCAAACGTCAACACCAACGGTTTTCGCGCCGATATGGCAATGGCGACTAACGACAAGGTGAAAGGCGGCGGCTTTGACACGCGCTATATGGCGCAGGAAGGGGCCAGCGGCGTGAACGACAGCACCGGTGTGGCGGAGAAAACCGAACGCCCACTGGACGTGGCGATTCAGGGTTCAGGTTACATTGCTGTGCAGGATAAAAACGGCAACGAAGTGTATACCCGCAACGGCAACATTCAGCAGGATGACCAGGGGCAACTGACTATCGACGGCAATCTGGTGCTGGGAGATAACGGGCCGATCATTCTGCCGCCCAACGCCATTGCTTCGTTTGGCAGCGACGGCACGCTCTCCGTGACGCCCGATGACGGTGACGTGACCGCGACGATGGATATCGACCGCCTGAAGCTGGTGGATATCCCGGTCGCGAACCTGGCGAAAAATCCTGAAGGGATGCTGGTGACTGCCGACGGCGTTCCGGCCCAGCGCGATGAAAACATCAAAGTCAGCGGCGGTTTTCTCGAGGGCAGCAACGTCTCGGCGGTGAGCGAGATGATGTCGTCCATCGCCATGAACCGCCAGTTCGAAGCGCAGATCAAGATGATGAAAACCGCCGAAGATATCAGCGACGCGGGCAACCGCTTATTGCGCGGCTCGTAACCGCACATCGTAGGTCGGATAAGGCGTTCACGCCGCATCCGGCAACCGCGGCCAAAAAATAACACGGAATTTACCACCATGAATGCAGCACTATGGATCAGCAAAACCGGCCTCTCGGCGCAGGATGCTGAAATGAGCGCGATTGCCAACAACATCGCCAACGTTAACACCACCGGCTTTAAGCGCGACCGGGTGATGTTTCAGGACCTGTTTTACCAGACCCAGGAAGCGCCGGGCGCGATGCTCGATCAGAACAACATTATGCCGACCGGGCTGCAATTCGGTAGCGGCGTACGCATTGTCGGCACTCAGAAAACCTTCACCGAAGGCAACGTCGAAACCACCGACAACGCGATGAATGTCGCCATTATGGGGCAGGGGTTTTTGCAGGTGCAAAAGGCCAACGGCGATATCGCTTATACCCGCGACGGCAACTTGCAGGTGAACGCTGACGGCGTACTGACCAACTCGCAGGGCTTGCCGTTGCAGCCGGAAATCGACGTTCCGGCGGGGGCGACCAACGTCGCGTTTGGTGAGGATGGCACGGTGACGGCGATCTTACCCGGCGACAGCGACGTGACTGAGTTAGGGCAACTGACGCTGGTGAACTTCGCCAACCCGGCCGGGCTTTCTGCCGAGGGCGACAACCTCTATCTGGAAACCGCCGCCAGCGGACAGCCGACCGAAGGCGTACCGGGCGAAGATGGGCTTGGCACCTTGCAGGATAACGCGCTGGAAGGTTCGAACGTGGATATCGTCAACGAAATGGTGGCGATGATTACGGTGCAACGCGCGTACGAGATGAACGCCAAAATGGTGTCAGCAGCGGACGATATGTTGCAGTACATCAGCCAGACGCTGTAAGGCCGAAATGTCGGATGCGACGCTGACGCGTCTTATCCGACCTACAAGAGCACATAACTCACTGTATTTAAACAGGCAGAACGTGAAAAATTATCTCTGGCTGGTGGCGCTGCTTCCACTCCTTAGCGGGTGTGAATCGCAGGCCATTCTGGTCAAAAAAGACGACGCATACTTTGCGCCACCAACCACCGAAGCGCCGCCTCCGGCAGACGGGCGTGCCGGGGGCGTGTTTGAAACCGGCTACAACTGGTCGCTAACCGCCGACCGGCGGGCTTACCGCGTGGGCGATATCCTGACGGTGATCCTCGAAGAATCCACCCAGTCGAGCAAACAGGCGAAAACCAACTTCGGCAAAAGCAACACCGTCGATATCGGCGCGCCAACGATTTTTGGACACACCAAAGATAAGCTTTCCGGCTCTATCGACGCCAACCGCGACTTTGACGGCAGCGCCACTTCCCAGCAGCAGAACAGCCTGCGCGGGGAGATCACCGTTTCCGTCCATGCGGTGCAGCCCAACGGTATCCTGGAAATTCGCGGCGAAAAATGGCTGACCCTCAACCAGGGCGATGAGTACATCCGTTTAAGCGGCCTGGTGCGCGCCGATGATATCCAGAACGACAACTCGGTTTCCTCGCAGCGGATCGCCGATGCCCGCATCTCCTATGCCGGACGCGGCGCGTTAAGCGACGCCAACGCCGCAGGCTGGTTGACGCGGCTGTTTAACCATCCTCTGTTTCCGATTTAATGCCGGAGAGTGCAATGCAAAACTGGATAAAGGCCGCAGCGATCGCTGTAAGTCTGACGCTGCCCGGCGTGGCGCTGGCGCAATCGCTGGAGTCGTTGGTCAACGTACAGGGCGTGCGTGAAAACCAACTGGTCGGCTACAGCCTAGTGGTCGGCCTCGACGGTACCGGTGATAAAAACCAGGTCAAATTCACCAACCAGACCATCACCAATATGCTGCGCCAGTTTGGCGTGCAGTTGCCGAATAAAATCGACCCGAAGGTGAAAAACGTCGCCGCGGTGGCGGTGAGCGCCACATTGCCGCCGATGTACTCGCGCGGGCAGACCATTGATGTCACTGTTTCGTCGATTGGCGATGCCAAAAGTATTCGTGGCGGCACTTTGTTGCTGACCCAGTTGCACGGCGCGGATGGCGAAGTTTATGCGCTGGCGCAGGGCAGCGTGGTGGTGGGCGGGATGAATGCCACCGGGGCCAGCGGTTCGAGCGTAACGGTTAATACGCCAACCGCCGGGTTAATTCCTAACGGCGCAACGGTAGAGCGCGAGATCCCCAGCGATTTTCAGATGGGCGACACTATCACCCTCAACCTGAAACGTCCGTCGTTTAAAGATGCCAACAATATTGCGGCGGCGATTAATGCCTCGTTTGGCGGCATTGCTACTGCGCAGAGCTCCACCAACGTCAGCGTGCGCGCGCCCACCAGCCCCGGCGCGCGGGTGGCATTTATGTCGCAACTGGATGATGTACAGGTGCAGGCAGAGAAAATCCGCGCCCGCGTGGTGTTTAACTCGCGTACCGGCACGGTGGTGATGGGCGATGGCGTTGCGCTGCACGCGGCGGCGGTGTCGCACGGCAGTTTGACCGTCTCGATTAACGAAACCAGCAACGTCAGCCAGCCAAATGCTTTTGCGGGCGGGCGCACGGCGGTAACGCCGCAGAGCAATATCGCGGTGAATCATGCGCGCCCGGGCGTGGTGAGTTTGCCGGAGTCGAGTAGCCTGAAAACGCTGGTCAATGCGTTGAACAGTTTGGGCGCGACGCCGGACGACATTATGTCGATTTTACAGGCGCTGCATGAAGCGGGCGCGCTGGATGCTGACCTGGAGGTGATCTGATGAAAGTGAACGCCAGCGGCGGGATTGACGGCAGCGATGCGTTAATGGGGCCGAAGGTTCAGGCCAATGATATTAAGCAGGCCGCGGAGCAGTTTGAGGCGATTTTTTTACGCAACATGCTGAAAGAGATGCGTAAAACCAACGAGTTGTTTGATTCGAAAGATAACCCGTTTAACAGCGATTCGGTGCGCATGATGCAGGGGTTTTATGACGATGAGTTGTGTAACACCCTGGCGCAGCAGCACGGGATTGGGATTGCGGCGATGCTTGTGAAGCAGTTGTCGCCCAGGCATAAATGAGGCTTCGGCGTTCGGTGCCTGATGCGACGCTGTCGCGTCTTATCAGGCCTACGAGTCGCCCGTATGTAGTATGTAGGCCGGATAAGGCGTTTACTGAACTGAACCCCAAAACCTGGACAGTTTCAGTTAACCGGCTTTTTGATACTC
>ENA-UOOD01000482-UOOD01000482.1-human-gut-metagenome-genome-assembly--contig:-CS67-NODE-482-length-48297-cov-6.066685_pt1 | contig 48297 bp, 73 predicted proteins | sample MGYA00242464_ERZ724011 | MGnify/ENA metagenome assembly ERZ724011 | reverse complement strand
TTCCAACAAAATTCAACAGATCAGCGTTTTAAAACAGCATTATGTAGGGTTTTCCAACAAAATTCAACAGATCAGCGTTTTAAAACAGCATTATGTAGGGTTTTCCAACAAAATTCAACAGATCAGCGTTTTAAAACAGCATTCTGTAGGTTCTTCAAACAAAATTAAGGATTGCAGTGCTTTAAAACAGCATAATGTAGAATTTTCCAACAAAATTAAGACTTACAGCGTTTTTAAAACAGTATTCTGTAGGTAAGGGTTAAGGACTGTATTATGTGAGTATTTTTTTCAATCGGAATGTATAACAATTAAAACATAAACAACATGAACGTATATGACTTTGCGCCTGACTTAGATTTGAGTAAGGAGGTAGAAGGTTCTATTTTTGGGGTGAAAGGAATAGAAGGTAGTGATGGTATAGTATATGCTAAGGTAGTTAACTGTGTAGAAGTTAAGGATTACAGTTGTGATAGGTGTATTTTTGATGATTGTTATAAGAATAAATGTTTGTTATCACATAGCAATAGTTGTATAGATGGAGACTGGTGTTGTAGGTACGAACAGGCTGCCATAGAGGGGGAGTAGGCGGCGCCTTGGGCTAAGGCCTGCGGTTGTAGGTGGAACGTAGGTCGGAGCAGAGCCAGGACAGTTTATTGTGGAACGTAAAAAGAAAAAAGATGGAAAGGACAATACATTATATTTGGATAAATTGGGTATCTTCTACAGGTTCGGAAAGTAGTAGGCTAATAAGCAACAGGTCTATGCCGGTATCAGATGCCAAAGAGATGATATTAAGAACGAGTGCTAAAGAATTGCTTAAATACAGACCGAGTTGGTTAAAGGACTGTGTTCGTATTAGTGTAAGTGCACAGGATATTACGACCGGAGAGATCCTGTATAGAAGAACTATAAACATAAAGAAGGAGGAGATAGCGATATGAAAAAGGCATTTAAGATATTTTCTATCATGCTCGTTATTGAAATGGTATTGATATCTATTTTAGACGCTATGGCGTGAGAAGAATTTTCTTCATTAATTTTCTTATGCTTTAGACAGAATGCTCCCGTCTGCGAAGATCGGAGCATTTGCTTTATGGGATTCATGGTGCAACAGGTCGGTTCGATTCCGACGATCTCACACAATATTAAAAATAAAGGAGGAAAGAAAAATGAAAGACGGAATTGTATTACACCCAGAGTATGGAGTTAATCCATCCATAGAAATATGTATAGTATGCGGTGAAGAGATGGGGATTGCTTTATTAGGAAATGGGATCAAAGGGCAGGCGCCGCATCATATATGCACGGGCGAAGTATGTGACAATTGCAAAAAGATAATAGATGATGGAGGTTGTTTTATTATCGAAGTCGAGGATGGATCAGATCAAAAGAATCCGTATCGCACAGGAAGATATTGTGCGATAAAGAAAGAGGCAGCGAAGAAGCTATTTGGACAGGAGCATAATATTGTGTACATGGAAAAGTCTGCGTACAATCTAATAATACCATAAAAATGAAGAGAGATATGTTTACAAAAGAAGAGCGATTATTCATATGGAAAAAAGGTATATGAGATGATTGATAGGCAAGAGGATGGGGAATACATATGTGTTGCGTTAAGAAATGTAATGTTTATGTATTTCAAAACCCATAAAAATATTTATGGGTTTCGTTCAGACGAAATGGTGAGAATATATTTCCCGGAATTGGAGGAGAAGATAAGTATGGCTACAGAACCAGAGGAAACAAGAACGTTTTATGGATGGTTTGGCTGTATTAGTCCAGAAACGAAGGAGGTAAGGCTGAATATTGTGAAAGATATTATAAAAGAATTAGAATAGTATTTTTGTTAATCTATTTTATTCATCAAATTAAGTTTTGGGTTTTGGCATGTCGGTTCGTGAGGATAGGCATGCCTATTTCTGTATCATAGAGGGGATGACGCGGCGTGCCGGTATGTATGTGTCGGTCCTGGTTCGATTCTGGGCATCTCACAAGCAATAAAGCATAATCATATGGAAGTAAAATAAGACATGATGGGGGAATTTAATGCGAAAGACGCCAATTTCTTATGGCGTCAAATTGGTAAGATTGATGGGGTGATAGAAACTCTGAACCGTACCGAAGGAGAGATGCCGGAAATTATAGCCGGAGTGCTAAAAAGAATAAGAGACGATATAGATAAGTTTGTAGACAATAAAACGAAAGATTATGAGAATATACAAGAATGATATTATAAAGGCGTCAGCGATAAGCACCGGCGCCGACAGAGGTGTGTTACTGTGTTCAATAACAGATTCAGGATTCACGTCTATAGCGGGCGTAATATCGGCTGTTAAAGATAAGTTACCAGGCAAAGATCATAAGAAGATGATTTTTGAAATACGGAATGATGGAAGAAACGAATATGGCAGATATAATAATTGTGGAGGAAAAATATGAAATACAGAGGTCTGTTGCTCCCTATGATATTAGCTGCAATGTGCGGAGATGATGCCTTTGTGCTAAATACTAAAAGGGGAAAAGGAATGCAATCTACATATAGAAGAGAAAAGATTGTCAGAACAGAAAAAGAATTTGATATTAACTAAAGTAATGGCATACTCAAGAAAGGATGCTATTAAAAGATTAAAACATAAGAAGTAGAAAACGGATTTTATGTTAATGTTAGTTTTTTTATTTTTATTGAAAGGAGCGCCGGCCTGTGAAGGTATGCGCTCTTTGTATTTGTATAATACATAAAACAATAATAATATGACAGATAATAACATAGATGTGAATATCGTACCTGTAAAGAATGGCGCGAAACGTGTTGTGGTATCATATTACCATTATTCACGCAAGGACAAAAATCACATGAGTTCCCAAACGGATTACGTTTGGGAAACAAAGAATGAAGAAATGTTTAAATACTTTGAGGCCAGGAGGACAAAAGTATTTTATAGTCAGATTCGTGCCATGTGTAGATTCTATGGCAAGAAAAATGTACGTAAATACAAAAAGTTATGATATTAAAAACAACAACCAACGAATTTTGTTTCATTAACGTAAGTTTTTATGAAACAGTAGCAGACCCGCGTCATTTCTTTTCACAGGAATATGATGAGATGCCGGAATATGAAGAAGAATCGGATTTTGATTTTGATTCTTATTACAATAAGTTTATTCCTTTTGTACAGGAATGGGCGAATAAGGTGGGCGAACGCCTTTATGAATATGGTGTGAATAACATAAAGGTAATATCGGTCGGATATCCAAAAGAATACAATTATGGTACTGATTGGATGAATGTAAGGGTAGAGTTTTGTGATGAATGGAGGCAAAAGATGTTATCTAACATTGGTAAGATTGTCAATGATGATAAATGCAAGAAGTATGCGGAGGCTAATTACCGATCGGTATCAGGATATATCTTTTTAGGGCCTGAAGATTTAAATGAATTTGAAAAGGAAATAATAGAAAGAAAGTCAGATTCCGGATATGATGTAACAATATTATTAAATATGTATCTAACTTTGGCTTTTGTAAAAGAATTTGGATTTAAAGCCGGAGAAGCATGGAGTGAAATAACAGAATATGCTTACGGATGTTTGTCGTATTCCGATTTTGCAACAACGGAAACGCTTATACCGGAAGGTTCGGAGTATTTATTCAATGACGTGCATACAGCAGAAGCCGACGAATTATATCATCATGTCCTGGATAAATTCGGATGGGCGTGGCGTGATCCGAAATATAAGTCAGAAACAGAATTATGCGCGATGCTAAAGTGGGTAAAAGAAAAAGGCTTGACCATTGAAGAGTTAAGTATTTAATTGTTAAACATAAGGCAGTATTGGTGCGTGAGTATAGGTGCTGCCGTTAAAATATTTTATAAGATGAAAAAAGAAGAGATTCAAACTATTTTATACACAATCAAAGAAGGAGACAGTATTAAGATCAAAGTACAAGACAAAAGTGAAGAAATAAGACTGCGGGATCATGTAAGAAGAACGCAGAAATACGGATACAGGTTTTGTTTGTCTCATTTACATGATGGAATTTTCTATCTGGAGAAGTTGGAAGAAGGGGATAAGGATAAATACTATAGAGTAATAAACAGAGGAAATGGAAAGACCGGAGTATAATAAGCTACGCAAAATGGCTAAGACTACTCCAGGTCTGATAGTGGACGAGGCGCAAAACATGATGCGTGTATCGCTATACGATAATGGGGAACTTAAGAAGGTGGTAGTGGTAATGAAATGCGATTCTTTTTTACAGTCAAAAAGTAACATAGAAAAGATAATGTTATTATCATCTTCTATAGAAGATAGAAAAAACAAGAAAAAAAATAAAACAAAATCAGAAAATGAACAGAATAACAAAAATAAGAGAAGAAATAGGAGGAAAACAGGTTGATTTAACCTTTTACGGGCGCTTTTGCAGCCTTATCGAAGGTGATAGAAAGATAATACTAAGGGCAATAAAAAACGGTCGTAAAAAAGGCGTAATCGGGGCCATTCAGCCTGGGAGACATGACAGAATTTGGACCACATGGTCTATTGCTTTTAACGATCTGAAGGTAGGGGATACGGTAGAGTTCAGTACATCTGGAAAATACAATCCCGGATTTCATGCTACGGAAAAGTATGTAGGGTGTGTAGAATGGATAAAAGGGTCGGAATGTGCGATAAAAACCGGTAAGGGAATAGCAGTAGTATTAATTAAACACATAGAAAGGGTGGTAAAATGATGGGGTTGAGAGAATTTGTAGAACTTTTTGACAAGAATGAAGTAAAGAATTTGTTTAATGCATTGTCTTCATGTATAGAATACGTAAGGATAGATTTGCATGTATTTAATATAGGTGCTCATGTTGCGTGTCTGTACAGTAATGATCCTGAATTGCTTTCACAGGCAGAAGGTTGTAATGTAAATATGATAATAGAGGTACCCTACTTGTTTGAAGCATTTATGGAATACGCTTCACCGGAACTGAAAGCTTATTATGATGAACTAACAAAAGAAGTATGAAAGAGGAAGTAGAACGGATAAAGAAGTTGGTTGGCATAGATCATAATAGATGGGAGCAGCCTTGTTCATGTGATAAATGTAAGAACATGTGTAAGATCCCTTGTATTGGTACGCCAAAAGACATAGAGGCTATCATAGATGCCGGATACGCTGACAGGTTAAAAGAAACAACGTGGATGGTAGGGTATCTTGCAGTGAAAGAAAAACCAATAACGATGATCCAGCCAACAAAGAAAGACGGGTGGTGCGCATTCCGCCAGCCGGACGGTCTATGCGAGCTGCATGACTGTGGACTGAAGCCGACAGAAGGAGTTCTGGCTTCTTGTAAGGTAATTGAAGAAGACAATATTCCAACATATGAAACGTCTGTACTTAGAGCAGTAGCTCATGAGTGGATTAAGGTAGAGAACATTGGAAATGTAATGAAGGTCGTTTTTAAATTTTTGCATGAAAATGAACGTAGAAAATAAATTAGATAAAGTGGTTAATATCCTAAAAGAAAAAGGATTTGTAGTATATAGAAAGGGCGGGAAGGAGCCAGGTGTGTTTTACGCTAAAGAAGGTGACAGCCGGATAGGATTCGTTTATCCCAACAACGGATATATATACGACAGGATAAAAATGTGGTCTTTTTCAAGGGTATATAAACCACATAAGAAAACCGGGTCTTCGTGCTTAATGTGTGTCAGCGACGAATTTACTATAGAGAATGCGATTAAGAGCATAGAGGATAGACTGTGGGTAAATTACATAAAAGACGGTAACAGAAAACGACCAGAAGAATATAAAAATATAAGAGAATTTGTTGGTAGCTTCACTAAATTCTACAGCTCTGTAGAATTAGTTGAGGTTAAGTAGTTTTCCATGCGAGTTAGTTGCCGGCACTGGTCTGTGAAGATAGGTGCCGTTTTTTTTTTATTCAAGAAAGGAGGACAAAGATGGGAAAGAGTAGAAAAGATTATGAGAAGTTTCTTAACTCCATATCTCCAGATAGAGACGATGAGGCATGGATCATTGGAGGAAAGAACAGGTATTGCGGTAGAGAGAATTATGGTACTATGATCAAAAGGTATGATCCTATTGGTTTTAACGTAGGATACAGGGAGTGGGCAGAGCAGCCAGGGTAAGGAGGCGCCCGTCCTGCCATGAGGCCAGCCTGGCTGTTCGTGGCCAGGGCCATACATTAATCAGATAGTGACGGACGCCACAGGAGACAGGTGGGTAAAGTGCGAAGAGCCCAGGTTCAGGGGAGACGCGGGCTGCATTACATGGCGTAAGGCTACAGTAGATGAAATTGTTGAACATTTTAAAAGAAGATAATTATGGGATATATATGTACAAGATGTGGTGGAACAAAGGTTGTTTGTGAAGCCATAGTAAATCCGAATACCAGAGAAATAATAGATTATTTTGATGGATCTTTCGCGCATGCTATTTGCGCGGGTTGTGAAAATGAGGTAATAATATCTAACGTTGAAGGAGTCAAACATAAAATTGATTTAAGATTTCATGAATTTGTAGAAAGAACAGGGAAGGAGCCTGAATATGTAGAATGCCAGATTGTATGGAAAGAAACAGGAGATGAACAAAGAACGACAATAAAACTATCATTGAGCATCAACGATGATGATAATGATGATGTTTTTTGTTATTGCAATGGGATAGAATCGTTTAAGCAACTTGCTGAATACGAGATGGGAAAATTTATCGTAACAGATTGTTGGAATTTCTTTTAAGAAACATATGTAGTTATCATTTTTAATAACATATCTTATGAAAACACAAGAAGAATATGCCCATGAAATTGACGAAATCGTTCGCCGGGATGTAGAGAGCTGCCAGAGTGACTGGTTTATAATCGACAAGGAGATATTTATGCAGCCAGAGAATAAGAACAAGGCATTTATTTTGGGAACAAGAAAGACCGGGTGCGATATGATCGTACTTGGAGGTACTAATTGCAGTGGATCCAATATGGATTGGCTTTTCGGTTGCCTTGGCAATGAAAACTTCTATGTATGCCAGCCAGTATCTTTCTATAAATCACAACAAGAAATCCAGAAAGTAAATCCGCTTTATGCTTTCAAGGTGGCCACTGCTTATTTTAGAGAACAAGGGAAGGTTCCGGTATTTGAAGATAGTAACTGTAGATTAATAAAACTATGAGCATAAAAGTAATAAGATATAGGTTGCCATCTTATTGGGCTTGTCCGTTAATCAATGATGATTACACTGGATTAACGGATGAAGAATGTGAGGAAATCCAACGCTTCTTGGAAGCAGCAGAAGGTTATCCGGTAGATGTAGACTGGGGAACGCAGGGGTTTTACCGTTGTAATGACGCAGGGACACTCCCCGGAGAGTGTGCAGATTTTATTTTTCATAAGTGTAATGATTAAACTAAAATAATATGGAAACTGCAAACAAACTAACTTATTTAAGTACAAAATTCTTTACAGAAAACGAAGAAGAATACAGAATAACGGTCACAGTATCTTTAGATGATGATTGTCATAACAATATGTGTGACTGGAGTGTAACGGCTGATATTAGACAGAAAAATAAACAAGGAACGTATGTAGAGTATATGGGAGGTTGCTGCCACGATGAGGTTGCAAAACATTTTCCGGAATTGGCGAAATTTATACCATTGCATTGCAGTAATCATTATGGTGCTCCTATGTATCCGGTTGTAAATGGCATATATCATATTAGAAAAAGTGGTATGTCTGTCGCAATGAAGTATTTGCGTATATCAGAACAAGAATGCGTAGAATTATATATAGCTTCTGAGGATGAGCTGTATTTCAAGTATCAGCTTTTCAATCTTGGAATCGTAGATAGATGGAAAAGAGAATCAAAAGAACTTATTAAAGAGCTTGAAAAATTGTGTGGTAAGAAGTGGGTTAATCCATATAAGCCGGAAGAAGAAAGATTTGTTTTAACACTAACGGACGAGGAACGATCTCTTATTGAAGAGCGTATTAAAGCCGGGCATTATTTCTCAGAAAATATAGAGAAACGCAGAGTGGAAGCCCATAAAGCAAAGATGGCGGCAAAACGTGCTGAAATTTGTGAGCGATACGATAAGAAGATCAGACAAGCAGAAGCAGAAAAGAAGATAATGCTCTGTGTGTTTGATTATGGGTTGTCTACCGATGTGGAGAAAATGGCACTTTAAGATGGGTCGACGAAGAGAGGCAGGAAATAGATGCTAAGGGTCTGGATTGCTTAGATTATGTAAGAGAGTTGAGGGTAGATGATTATTTATCTCCAACAACATTAGAAGAGATCGCGGAAGAAATAAAGAAAAAAGTAAATAGAGGATAACTCTAATGAGAAAATTATTAAAAGTAAAATTTATTCAAAAATGTGCATGCGGGGCGGTCACTATCAGATTTGATAATGACCGCTGAATTAAGTAACATAGCTAAGAATTGTAAAATATAGAAAATATGTATGAGAATATTTTAAGCAACATGTTAGGATGTCAGACATATTGTATATCAGACAGTCCTTCGAATAGATACTGTCTTATTGGACCTATTGAGTGCAATGAGAAGTTAATAGAAGTGTTTAAGAAGGGGATAATGGTAAAACTCAAATACGTGGAAAAACGAGTCCTGGATACATTTACGGACAACGGAGTCGACCTGAGCAATTACACTCACTGTATTATTGTGAAGCGGAATTTTTATCTCGCTTGGTAACAGCAAAACATAAACGATATGAACAATTTTATAATAGATACTCCAGATAATTTCTGGCAAATAAGATGGCTTGACAAGTATATGGAAGGTCACAAAGGGTTTATAGCTGGTGGATGTTTTAAGAATATTCTTTCCGGAGAAAAAGTAAAAGACATTGATATTTTCTTTGAAAGTGAAAGCGATTTTCAGGAAACTGTTGATTTGTTCAATGATGAAAAACATCAGAAAGAAGGATGGAAATTTAAATATAGAAATGAGAAGGCATGCGCATTCCAGAAAGAGGGAGAAAAGGTATGGGTAGAGTTCGTAGAGTCAGAGTTCGGAAAGCCAGAAGAGATTCTCAGGAGCTTCGACTTTACTGTGGTAAAAATGGCTTACTACAGGGAGCCTAAATACGAAGAAAAAGAAGATGATTATTTTCCATTCTCATCTGCAAGTATAGTAGGATACGAGTATAAACTTCTATACCATGAGAAATTCTTCGAACATCTTCATATGAAGAGGCTGGTTATTGACGAGAATATCCCTTTTCCAGTAAGCACATGGGAGCGCTCATATCGGTATAAAGGGTATGGTTACAATATGTGCCGGGAGACAAAGAAAAAACTTCTACAGGCTCTTAAAGGTGTAAATGTAGAGGAGGAAGATGTATCTTTGTATGCTACTGGAGGATGGGACTAATTGAAAAAAAATAATAGAATATTATGAGCACGAGTAAAGAATACAAGGCAGTAAGGAACTGTATATTAAATGAACTTCACCTTACCAAAGAAGATATAATCAAAAACATAGAATCATTATTGGAAAAACTTGTAAAACAGTGTATGCTTAATACATACGGAGGAAACAATCAGATAGAAAATTGGATCAGATGTATGGTAAATGATGAACTTAAACAAAGGGATTATGGTTTTGTAGAAAGAATAAGCAAGGAAGTCATAAAAGATCATGTGTTGAATGAGTTGAACATAATTGTAAGACCCAAAAATGAAAGATGCGTATGTGAAAATAGAGTGCCATCAAGAGAAAATGGCTTGTATTTAATCTACAGAGACGGACACGCTGAGCTGTTTACCGGCGATAACTCCAAAGATTGTGTACGATACATCGGGTTGAAGCACGGATACATGTCATTTGCTATCTCACTGACGGAGCATGATAGCGTACAATTGCTTGACGATGATAGCCGTGAAGAATCCGGAGGTAGGACATATTACGAACGTGAATGTGATGCGCTGTTTGACATTGACGGACGCGGCAATACGGAACGCCTTGTAGCCAGAAATCCAAAGTTGAAAAATATGCTGAAAGATGGCGAGTATATACCATCTCTTAGCCAATTAAATTTAATGAACCATTATATGGACGAACTAAACAAAGCATTCGCTTATGTTTCGGCATCTCTCCTCTCCTTGGCTGGGTATTGGTCCAGTACTGAGAACAGCCAGAACTACGCGTGGTACGTGTACTTCTCCAGTGGCGGCACGCTCAGCGACAACAAGTGCTACAATTACAGGGTTCGGACGGTAATTGATTTTTAAAAAGGATTACAATGATAACATCAGTAAAAATAAAAGACAATACGAAAACTCCATTTGAATATGTTTCTGACATAGAAGCGTTTGAAAATGGCAGAGAATTTATTTTCAAGCCAGGAGTGAATGTGATTATAGGGAAAAACGGTAGTGGAAAATCAACTTTGCTTAACATCATATCAATGTATGCGTTATGCGAGAAATCCATGTGCTCTGAAATGCCGGCTGAGGCGCTGGATTTTCTACCTATATTTGATGATGATGACAAGGTTCTTGATGGGATTGACATATTATCCGATTATGCAGGGAAAGTATTCCGTTTATTGCCATCGGCGGAGATGAATCGAGATAGTGTATTAAAAAACATCAGCAATTTCGATTTGTATGTGAATAATATTCGAAGATCTTATGGAGAGAAAGTGGTGTTATCATTGGAATCACTTTTCAATTTAATGTTCGGTCAAAAGGATTATACGTTTCCAATACAAGATCTTGTAGGATACAAGAAAAAATCAAATGCATTTTGGATTAAAAGAATTGATAATCTGTTGAAGTATTATAAAAGAAATCGCATAACATTAACAGAAAGCAGTTTTGAATACACGGTTCTCATGGATGAGCCAGACAGGAATCTTGATATTGACAACATAATGCAGATTTACAATGTATTGTCATTTCATAAACCACAAACACAAATTATAGCCATAATACACAATCCGGCATTGATTTACAAATTAAGCAAATTGGATTGTGTGAATTTTATAGAGATGACAGAAGGGTATCTAAAGAATGTTGTTAATTTTATAAGCGAAACAAATGAATGAAAGAACATGAGAAAGGAATTGAAAATGATAGGCTCAAAAGAGCGACACGTATTTACAGCGACATTCATTCGTTTTGGATTCAGGGATGGGTATAAAGGGCCTGTAAGGACAATACTTTCGCAAGACGTGTTACTCAATGGAGAAGTAGTAACAGACCATTTGTGGTTTGATTTGACAAAAGGATTCAAAAGCGCCGATTTATTACCGGGCGATGTGGTTGAGTTCTGCGCAAGGGTTAGCATTTACGAGAAAGGATATAAAGGATACAGGAATGATGTATTCGGTAGACCGATAGAAAAGGATTATCGATTGTCAAGACCAACAAAGATTAAAAAGATTGGGAAGAAATAAATATAATTTAACACAATTTAGGCGTGGTGGTGTGTTAAACTTTTATATTTGTACTTAATTAATTAAAGAAAAAATGAACTGGAAGAAATTTAAAGAGGAAAAACCTCCAGAGGGAGAAGAAGTATTGGCTTATCACCCAAGTTGGATAGATGAAGATTTCAACCCAAGAGGTATAAGAATAGGGTTTTGGAATGGAGGGGACGATTTTAAATCGGCTCATTGGTGGGATTATCAAGATTGTTATATCACAATCTCTCATTGTGATTGTGATGATAATTCGCTTTTCAGTGATAGAATAAAAAACAGCATAGAGCCAGAGTTATGGATATCACTTGATGTTATTACAAATTACTTACCTAACATAAAACAAAATCACTTATAACAATGAGCTATTTTATTAAGTATCAACTGGAAACGAATTGCATGTTTTGAATGATGATTGCTATTAAACAAGATGGAACTCCTATTGTCTGTGGGCCAAATAACTCTAATTGGAAAATAGCTGTTAGAATTTTCCATATCGTAAGATGGGCATACATCGAAGATTTACTGCCTATTACATGTTGAATAATATATTTTCACGAGATCATGACCGATAAGGTATAAAGATATAGCAGACGGTGACATGGAGGTAGCTATGAATTTTATCAAGGAGGCCTATCCATTCAACGAAGAAACAGAGTCGTTTATCAGAAAAAAGTTTGACATGCCTATACCGGACGAATCAAAAGAGCAGTAATTAAGCTAAATTAAATCATTTTGAATCTTTTTTATTATCAAAAGACATATCTTTGTCCAAAAAAACAAACAGAATGGAAGAAAAAGAGATAAAAGAAGCTATGATTGAAGCCCTGACGCACTTAGAGGGGTGTAAGTATTTCGTGGCTACGATAGTAAATGAAGAGGAAAGAAGATTTGATATGAGCCAAAGAATGTCACAGTATCAATTGGCGTTAGTTATAAAAGGCATCTTATCTAATAATGAAATGATGATGATGGACGTTTTGCAGTGGTGTTCTGAAAGATTTAAAAATAGTATAGAGAAAGGAAAGAAATCAACTAATTAAATATTAATACAATGAATCGCTGGTTTGAAATTACGGTAAAAGCCGAGATTGATAATATCGAGAACGGCAAAAAAAAGAAAGTAACTGAAAAGTATTTGGTAGATGCCTTATCTTATACAGAGGCAGAATCAAGATCTTTAGAGATTTTCAAGGATTTATTTCAAGTGTTCGACATTGTTAAAATAAATCCTATTAAAGTGTCGGAAATCTTCTTCAACGGAGAAGCTGAGTACTGGTATAAGTGTAAGGTAAATTACATTACACTGGATGAAAAGAAAGGTAAAGAAAAGAAAACTCCATGCTATATGTATGTCCAGGCCGGCAATCCCAAGGATGCCGAAGCTGTGTTGACTAAAGGCATGCAGGGTACGTTGGGCGACTGGAATTGCGAAGCTATTGCTGAAACGAAGATCATAGACGTATTCAAATACGATCTTCAGAAGGGAGCTGAAAAATTAGGCGAGAAGAAGAGTGAAGAGTAAGGCTGATGTAGTTTCCAACATAGCGCTTGTTGTGGCGATAATATCATTGCTTTCAGCAGGCGCTTTCCTTCTGATAGTGATTAAGACAGACGAGGTATCTAAATTATTAATGAACGTACCTTATCTACTGGCTTCAGCGGGATTGTTCTTTTCAATAATATCATTATTATTCGAATGGAAAGCAAGGAAAAGAAGCTATACGTCTGCGAACGATGCGGACGAAAAGTGATGATAAGAAGTCATGGCTTATGCCAGGCTTGCAGGAGCAAAGAGTTGACTCAGAAGAAAAAAAACAGAATTACATCCATTAAAAACAGCAGCAAGAAGAAAAAGTTAGAGAACCCGGATTTATCCGGGTTTTTTCGTCTTATGTTGGAGGAGTTGGGTAGTATTCGAATATCTATGACTGGTAAGGCTATTCATTTTCCTACAGTATGTAACGTCTGTCACATACTTCCGAAAAGGATATATAAGTCGGTTGCTACTTGCAGGGATAATATAGTTTTCCTTCATGAATCGGAGCATACGGTATTCGACATGTATCTTGACCGGATGGAATTTGATAAACTTGAAACAGAATTTCCTTTTGTATGGAAGTATGCGGTAAAGAAGGTACTGGATATGGAAAGCAGGGGAATGATTAAAGAAAGAGGTAGATTAATTATTGAAATAATTGACAGATATGAGAAAACTTTATAAAATAAGAATAGAAGCTGACGATGAAACTATCTTTTATGCTCACATACAGAGAGAGAGTTATGGTAAGGATATAGCTATCGCAGTGAAAGATAAAGATAAAGATGAAGTGGAAACAGTGTTACATTGTATTAAAGAAGAATTGATTAGAGGAAGATCATGAAAGAGAAAATAAAAATATTGACAGATTTAGGGTTTACACCTATGGTGGAAGGAGAAGGAAATACGTTGTTTAGAATGAACGATGTTGTGATGTCGGTGTCAGATCCTAACCAAACACCAGAGCAGTTGAAGAAGGAGGTTATGTCTTTAATAAAGAACAGAGACATAGCAGAAAGAGGCGGACAGGTTCCAGTAGTTAAAGAGCCGGCGCCTGAGCCAGAGCGGGCCCAGAAGGAGGAACCTGAAGCTCCGGCGGAGGAAGCCGCTCCTAACCCTGGAGAAGAAGATTCGAATCCGTTTACAGAAAATCAGGAAACGTTAGAGCCGTTTTATATCTGTGATGAGTTAAAGAAGATTGAGACTCCCAAGTTCGTAAGATTGACATTAGACGGTAATCGTTTTTATGTAAGAAAGATGGACGATGGGACAGCCAAGATATATGCTTCGGTAACAACCATGATAAGAGACGGATTCGTAGATGACAAGACGGCTCTTCAAGAATGGAGACAGGAGATGAGGATGATTGGTCGCAACCCGGAAGAAGTATCAGAATATGATGCAGATAAAGGAACGATCATGCACTACCTATATGGATTGTACTTGACAGGTAGAGATATGGTCTTAAATCGAAGTTTTATAGTTAAGACAGTGCAAGAAGGCAAGCTGAAGATATCGAAAAAGAATCTTGACAAATTCTTTGGTAGCATAGATGATCTTGACGATATGATTGTCAGAGTTATGAAGTTTGCTAAGTTTTGTTCGGAGTATAAGGTTAAGCCGATGATGATTGAAAGAATATTATCATTAGAAGATTATTTGGTAGCTACTCCAATAGATGCGATGGTTAAAATGACATTCAAATACAAAGAAGAAGGTTATTTTGGAGCCGTGTATCAAAGGGCTACGGGGCAGTTCAAAAAAGGCGATCCGAAGAAGGAAGTGAGAGAAGTGGAGAAAGAAGAGATTGTTATCTTAGATTTTAAATCAGGTGACATACGAAATGAACATGCTTTTCAATTGGAGGCTGAAAGGAGAATGGTTAAAAACTGGTACGGAATTGATGCACGTATTATGAATTTTTCTCCAAAAAGCACGAACAGTAAAGGTTATACGCTAAAAGAATGGTCTGATAAGAATGCTGCTATGGAGAAAGCGGACTGTGTGTTCCAACAAGGGATGTTGAATCATATCAGAAAAGATAAGAGGTTCAAAGTGAGAAAAGGAGTGCTGAATATCAATAAGCCATACAATGAAGAGGATCATATTGTTGTATATGATATTGCTGAGGAAATGTCTAAAAGATTTGTAATATAAATAAGCATTATGCTTGATTTCAGAAAATACGAAAACGTACCCCGGTTTCAACTTGACCGCAGGCCCGGCAGGAGCCGACTGAAGCTAACCTGCCCGGCTTGCGGGAAAAGCCGGTGCCTCACTCCTTATATTGATGTGGCAACAGGTCAGGTTGTTGGCAACGAGTTCGGAAGATGCGATCATGAACGGACTTGCGGTTACGACAAACGACCTACTGGTAAGGATGTAGGCGACAAAGATCTTTGGATTTCGGGAAACAAGTGTATAAGAGCTTATCGTCCTCCTGTAAATCCTGACGTTGTAAATTACATACCTTTTAGCGAGTTTGAGAGGACTGTGGTTCCAGACGATAGAAACACCGTATTTAGATTTTTATCGTCTCTATGGGGAAAAGAAAGGGTATCTGATGTGTTCAGAAGGTATCATGTCGGAACAATGGATTTATGGGGATGGAAAGGATGTTGTATATTCTGGCAGATAGACAAGGACTTTGTATGTAGAACCGGCAAGATTATGGACTTTTATATAAAGACCGACAGCCAGGGAAATGAGATTGATGTAAAAAGAGTGAAAGAAAAAGACGGTGACAATGAGCGGCCTCATGTTATGTTTTATCACTCGTTGCATGCAAGGGACTTCTTGTTTAGACAATGCCTGTTCGGAGAGCATCTTCTAAGCCAGTATCCGGATAAGGTGGTTAATCTGGTGGAATCAGAAAAGACGGCTATTATATGCGCTGTGAATAAACCAGATGAGTTATTTGTGGCCACCGGAGGGTTGCAGAATCTAAGGCCGGAAGTGATAGATGTTTTAAAAGATAGAAAGACTGTAGCTTTTCCGGACAAAGGACAAGCATTTGAGACATGGAGTAAAAAGATAGATGGGATGATGATGAAGTCAAGGATAAAAGTATCAGACTATCTTCAAAATGTTGAAAATGTAGGAGACGGAGATGATGTGGCAGATCTGATAATCAATAACAAGGTAAAAGAAAAATATTATGAGCCTGGACGTTTATATTAAGAACAAGAAGAAAGAAGATCGTGAATGGGTTGAAAACATTACCCACAACATGAATAAGATGGCACAAAGAATATTCGTATCAGAAAATAAAGAAACGCTGTACGATTATGTTTGGAGACCAGAAGAATTGGGTAGGGAAATAGATACCGATGAGATGAAGAATGTACTTACAAAAGGTATATGTATTATGATCTCCAAGAGAAAAAGTCTTTTGAGATACGAGCCGGAAAACGGATGGGGGTCTTATGATTCATTTCTTAAGTTTCTTATCGAATACAAAGAGGCGTGTGAAGATAATCCAGGGTGCGTAATTGAAGCAAGCAGATAATATGGAAAATTACAAAAACACTTTAAATGAGGTAGTGGTGATCGAATCATCACCAGAAACGTATTTTGTTTACGCTATTCGTAATGCTATTCGTATCTCTAAATGCGCGTATCCGACAGCCAAGAAAGTAATTTTCAAAAGAGAGGACGTAGAGGTAGAGATCTCAGAAATGGAAACTGAAAGCAGTTTGTATGAAAAGTTTAAAGAAAAACAAAAGAATAGGGTATGGAACTTAATGAGCACCAACAACGGGTTTTAAGAGGCGAAATTTGTCCTTATTGCGGAAAAGAAACTGAGCTGGTCAATGCCGATAAAATATATAACAGAAAAGGCTTAGGGATGGTTATGATGTGTAAACCATGCAATGCCTATGTCGGTGTTCATGAATCAGGGCCGAATAAGGGAAAAGCTAAAGGCCGGCTTGCGGGGCCATCACTGAGATCTCTTAAGATAAGAGTCCATGCCGAACTTGATAGACTATGGTCTACGCCGGAGGAACGGGAAAGGATGTATAAAGATTTATCTGAATTTCTCTCTATACCGGAAGAATACACACATATAGGTATGTTCGGCGAGAAGACGATGGGAAAAATCTTTCAGTTCTGTCATGTAAACAAAGAACGATCAGGTTCGAGAATAGAATGGCATAAACCTGGAGATAAGTGCCCTAATAAGAACAATCAAATAGTGTCAGGCAGTAGCGCATGCAGAGGATGTCCTGAGTATCTTCATGATGAGAAAGACGGGTATGTCTGGTGTGATCCTGATATGAGCTACGGCAGGTTGAAATAGGACGCGAATTGCCTATCTTTGTGCTATTATTAATCAAAAAAAATATAAGCACATGGGTAGATCGACAGAGTACTACAGGACTCATCCCGAAGCCAGGAAGAAAAAGGCTAAAAAGGACAAGGAGATAAATGCCAGGCCGGAACAGAAAGCCAAACGCCGGGAGCTTGGTCGTAAAAACTACGAAACGGACAAGAAGAAGGGCAAGGGCTGGAGGAAAGGCAAGGATTGTTCTCATACCAAGAACGGTCTTAGGTATAAATCAGTAAAAGCTAATAGGGGGTCCAAATCGGATACAAAAGGTGACAAAAATGCAAGAGGATCTGAAAAATAAAATAGATATAAGAAGGATATTCAAGACCTCTAAACAGGTTATGGAAGAGGCGTATGAGAATATCTTAAAATACAGGCGGGGAGAGCTTATCCCCGCTAAAACCGGATACGATTATATTGATGAGGCTCTGCTTGGAGGTATTTTCCCTCAACATGCTATTGCCATAGGAGCCCGGCCATCTGTAGGTAAATCGTATGTGGCCCAAAAGATATTGGAAAATGTGATGAATCCGATGGTCAACCCGCAAGCAGAAGATTATTTTCTTGTTAATTGCGAGTTCGAAATGAATCCTCAGGATCTTCTTCTTCGCAGAATGAGCCAGGATATGAAAAAGCGGGCTCCTGAAATATTAAGAAGGCAAGATTCTAATACAGTAGAAGAGATGAGGATGTTTGAAATCCTTCAAGGTGAAATCAGAAATAATATAATATACATCGATGCTCCGTGTACGGTAAAAGAGTTTGAGGCGGCTGTGTATCATATAGCTACCAAACACAAAGACAAACGTCTTATAATATTTAAAGTCGATCATATTGCTTTGATAAAAAGAATGGGGTTAGATCCTAAGTCGGCTATAGATGATTTGGTGGCGGTTATGAATGAGGCTAAATTAGTATATAAAAACATATTTTTCCTCATCATATCCCAATTCAACAGAGAGATAGAAGGAAGGATAAAAAGTCCACAAGAGCAGCCTCCGCGTCTTTCTGATTTTTACCAATCTGATACACTGGGTCAGTTATGTACGTTAATGATAGGTTTGCATAATCCTCGTCGGTACGGGCTGGATAAGTATATGATATTTGGGAAAGATTGGTATCAGACTCTTGATAGGTTTAAAACTGAAAACAAAACATCATTCAGGACAGCCGGACTGGTGTTTCATCATATACTGAAGGTAAGGCAAGTTAGTATGGAAGAGCTTACTAATACAATCCACCCAGAGATCTTGCCGGGGCATGGATGGATGTACGGGGAGGGAGGGACGAAGTTCGTGAACCCCAACCAGCCGCCGACGCCGCCCAAGCTCTATACTGTGGAAGATGTTACGGACAATCAGGAACAAGAACAAGAGACAAAAGAAGAACAGTCATTGTATTAAAAAAAAATAAGAACCATGAGACTAACAGTAGAAGAAAACGAATACCTGATAAGTAAGTTCCTTTTGGTTCTTACTGAATTTGCAGGGGATGAAAGAGAGATGTTTTTAATCAACTCCATACATGATAAGGCGGTGGCGGATATGAATTATCGTCTTCCGTCTTTAATAAGCAGAGAACGTAAAAGACGAGTCATTGAGCTCCTTAAAGAAGGAACCAGAATAATCAAGGACTTTTCCGGCTATGCAGGTGATATGGGTATGATTAACGAATACGATCGTCTAAAGAAAGAAATAGGTACCGTCCAAGACCAGCTTGGTGACGTAGAAGGTCAACTTCGGGCAGCAGGAGAAGTTATTAAAAAAGAACTTGATATGATTGCTGACCGAATCAAAGAAGACCTTCTTGATCGAGAACTGGCTAAAAGTAATGCCGAGGCCGAAAGAAAAGCCAAAGTAGATCCGAGATACGAAGTAGCTTTAGGTGATTACAAGGAGATGCTGGAAGTGATTTTTACAACCAGAAACAAGTATTCTACGGTAGATTCTGTACATGACGATCTTCGCCAGTCGGTATCTACCGGTAGAAATTCGATTATTAAAGAAGGGTACAACAGTTAAAAACAAGGAGGGAATATGGAAAAGAAGGAATTTAAAGTAGGAGAAGTATTTACTGCCGGAATTGTAAGATTAAAATGTGTGGAAGGTGATACATGCGATAGGTGTATATTCGAAGATTACGGTTCTTGTTCATGTACAGACATAATTGTTGGTCCATGTGGACATGTTGATAGACAAGATAACAAGAATGTTATTTTTATTAAAGCTGATTAAAAATGTACATCAATTTCAGACAACTTGCAGCATCAGACATGACCCCTAATGATCTTGCTAATCTTCTTGCCATAAGACAGAAGGATTCGGTTATGATCGAAGCCATGCCGGAAGAAGATGCTGGTAGATATATAGAACTTGGCCTGGTTGAGAAATTAAAATCAGGTGTGATGAGATTAACCAACAAAGGAACGTCTTTTGTGAATTATATAGAGACACCAGAGATGACAGACGAGGTTCTGGAAACGTTGAAGATTATGATAGGAATGTACGAATCATATTCAAAAGACATAGGTGTCAGTAGAAAAGAAGCGGAATCCAGATTGTGTTGGTTTATGGGTAACACCTCATTCAAGAAAGAGATCATACTTCAGGTAACGGAATCTTATATAGCAGAGTCAGGAGATTATACAATGAGCTTATGCAACTTCATATGGAAACCACCTTCTCAGGCTTTTTCAGTCCATATGAACCTTAAAAATTCAAAGCTCTTTGACTTAATAGCTGAAAAATTTAAGATCGCTACCGAGCCTTATTTGGAGTCTAAGAAGAATAAGGAAATGGATTGGTTGTTTGCCGTATCTAAATTGCCTACGCCGCCAGCTAAAGGCAATCCGGATTATTTGTTTACCGGAAGTTCTGAAACAGACAAAGAGCGATTGAAAAACATAAAAACGTATTTATTTAACAAAATTAGAAAGCAATGGAAAAAGTAAGAATCAGAAAGATAATAGAGGATATAATTATTACTCAGTTTCTTAATTCGGAAATAGATATAGTTCATGAAGAAGATGTGACGTTTAAAGAACTTGGATTAGATTCTATTGATCAAATTGAACTGGAAATGATGGTGGAACAAAAATTCAATATTATTATTGATTATGATATGGAGACCATCAAAGATATGACTGATCTTGTTTACAAAATAATAACAGAAGGATATGGGAAGTGACATAATTTTATGCATGGCTTTAATAGCGTCATTTGCTTTTGTTATACAGTTTTTGTTGTCGATATTAGGATCTGATCTGGATACGGATATTGATATTGATGATGCTTCTGATTTAAGTATGTCTTTGTCGGACATCATATCATTCAAGGGCATAACACATTTTATTCTTGGATATAGCTGGACTACCTACTTTTCGGGTTCCCATTTAGTAGGGGTTGTGATAGGGTCGTTTTTCTTTATCGTTTTGTTTTACGTATATAAGTTACTTCTTAAGTTAAAGCAAGAAATGGTGTACGAATGTCCGGAAGATTTAAATGGCAGAGAGGTGGAGATAGTGTTTAGATCAGGGAAGAATCATTATATGGTAAATATTTCGAAAAATGGAAGACAGGAGCAAATGAGAGTAAGATGCTTGTCTGGAAAAAATTACAAAAATGGTGACAAGGTGAATAGGTGATTATATACCAATTTACACCAAAAGCGTAAAACAATATACATTTGTACGAAGCATCATACCGGGTATCACCAATACCCTCTACCGGTTGCTCAAAAGTGAGATCACCGGATTCTTTTACTAAACAAAACGTTTTTGATTTTACCCATCTTACGTTTTCAAGATGGAACCTTATATCAAAGACCTCTTTTGCTCAACCGTCTTGTCCGAAACAAGGGACTCAGTGATTCGATTGGGTGAAACAAAGTTAGAAAAGAAGAATATGAAATTAAATAACATCTGTATGTTTTATAATATATCTGGTGTAAAATAGTATATAATCACCGGTGAATATAAAATACGAAGAAGGAGAATTAAGTATCTAATTTTTAATATGGATTTTGGACAAGATTTAGAACCAGAAGAGCTGACCGGACATTATGATCAGTGTTATGGAATTGATTTTGAAACAGAAGAAGAGGAGGATGAAGAATATGACGGATGAAGAATTTGCATTAGATAATAAGAAAAAGGTTGTTGTAAGAAAAAGAATATCTTATTTAAACAAAGGGGATAAAGTGTGGATTGTGTCTTCCGACGGGTATCTGCTGCACACGGACGTAGTTAGAGCCGACCGCGGTAGATCTTATGTGGATATAGACGGGATTCTGTATTGGAAGCGAGGATTAGATGGCAAGCATCGTAATCGTAATAACTACATGCAGTTTGCCATGACACCAGAAGACGGTAAGAAGTATGTCGTATATTACCCGGAAGGATTTAAAGACAATGACCTATGATGGTTCCTGAAACACATTTGCTATATAAGGAGTTTAATGGCGTGAAACGTCTTGCCATTTCTTATTCCCAGATAGATACGTTTCTTACTTGTCCAATGAAATGGTATAAGACTTACGTAGAGGGCAAAAGGTCTACAGAAAAACAAGAAGCTACGTCTTATGGTACGGTTATTCATAAGACACTGGAATGGAGAAGCAATAAGTTACTATTCCTATCAAGAAGACATACCTTGGCAATCACCGGAAAATATGATGATAGCCATGAAGCAATCCGGGGAGCTTCTTGCTTGGATTGTGGATCTGTTTAAAAAAGACGGGAATAAGTTTATGATAGCTGATAGTGATCTTAATCCCTGCGAGAAACTTATTAGACACGGTGCTATAGTTGGAGTCGAAGAAGATTTTGTGCTGCCGTACCGCCTTCCTAAGCCAGTTGACATAAATGGGGTAATTCATACCCATGTGTACATAGTAGGATCAGTAGACCTTCATCTGGCTATAAAGAGCAAGAACGTAATTCACCATTATGTCATAGATTGGAAATCAGGGAATAAGGTTTTTGATTCTAAGAAGTTGGAAACGAATTTACAGCATCCTATATATTCGTTTTACATCTATAGAAAATATGGTGGGGTTCTACCAGATATGAACATCTATTTCTTTACCAGAACCAGGCAGTACCAAAAGGTTAAGGTGGATGAGGAACGTAAAACAAAATCTATAGAGATGCTAAATGACACTTTATCTAAAATGTATGATTTTGAAGATAATAGTGTAAAATCATTTCAAGCGTACATCCGGGGAGCAGAAGGAGCCAGATATAGCAAGCGGCGTGCCACCCTAAGCCAGCCTGTTTCGCAAAACAAGCTACCCTGCCCGTCGGCGCTGTGTTATTATTGTGACTTTGGATTACATAACAAAAACGAATGCCCTTTCTCTTCAGATTGGGATCCGTCTAAAAAGATAAAACGATGAAATACGAGGATGTTCAAAAGTTAAGAACAAAATACCGGCAAGATCCGGAAGTTATAAACGTAGAATACATGAGAGATGTTGCTGTAAGATGCGGGAATTTCAAGAAAGCGTTTGAGCTTCAGGAAAGACTGGAGGATATATGGTTTAACTACTTAAAAGAGGTGCAATGAAAGAAGCATTGATAGCAGGAGCAGCGGTCTTTTTATTATCATACTTGTTTATAACGACTCTTATAAAAATAAGCAGGGCAATAGATCGGTATAAGATGAAGAAGAAGACCGACAAAATAAAAGTCGGTCAAAGATACGAATACGAAGGCTACTTCATGGATCCATTTGAAAGAGGCAAGCATGTGATTAAGATATTAGACATAAAGGAAGGGTTCGCTCTGTACGAGTACGGAAAAAGCCCAACTTTATTATTTTCTATGGAGCTTGAAGATATTGTTAAAAGATATGTTTTAATTACTGATGTTAAACACAAGTAAGTCATGAAAAAAGAAGTTACAATCAAGGAAGATATGGCTGCGTTTTATAAAAATGCAGGAAAGGAACTATGGATTTATAACGGACTTTTCAGAAACAAGGTATTGTCTATAAAAAAAGATAAAGCCATTATCATGTGTGAAACTGATGCTGAATATGCTGTACTGATAGAAGATAATCAGTTTATTGCCGTAGCAAAAAACATGGATTATGATTACTGCTGCGCATTCACATTAGGTAATGCCGAGGCTTATGGGGATCGTATGGGTATATCGTGCAGTGTATGCTTGCTTGAAGATAATGAGAATAAGGCAAGGGAGATGTTGAAAGAGGCGATAATAGAACTTTCAAAAAATAATATAATAGATTGTGATGGGCTTTGAACTTAGACCTTACCAAAAAGAGGCAGTAGATGCCGGGCTTAAGTTTCTTACAGGAAGATCTAAGAAGCCTGGCATAGAAGTATTGCCGTGTGCAGCGGGGAAGTCTTTAATAATTAGCAAGATAGCTCATGAATTAAAAAGACCCATCCTTGTATTACAGCCATCTAAAGAGATTCTGGAGCAGAATTATGCGAAGGCTGTATCATTCGGTTCTGAGCCAACCATATACTCTGCCTCATGTGGCGTAAAGGAATTATCGGCTATGACTTATGCTACACTTAAAAGCATAAAGAAAGACGTAGCAAGGTTGAAAGATATAGGGATAGACACCTTATTGGTGGACGAATGCCACTCGGGGTATTCTCCTGAAGAAGGTTCTGAATTTATGGAGTTTATGAACGGGTTCCCAGAGGCGAAGGTGCTGGGCTTCACCGCCACTCCCTGCCGCCTCCGAACCTACAGTTCCATGCTGGAAGGAAACTATAGCAAGCTCAATATGCTGACGAAAGACGAACATAACTTCTTCAAGAAAATAGTTCATGTGACTCAGATACAAGAACTAACTTCTCAAGGGTTTTGGTGTCCACTTAAGTACGAACGATGGTCGTTTGATGAATCGGCTCTGATGTTAAACAGTACCGGGGCTGAATACACCAACGAATCTATTAAAGAAAGTATTGTAAGAAATGGCTTAAACAACTCTATCTACAAGCGCCTTCTTCAACTTATGAACGAACGTAAAGCCATTTTGGTCTGTATGGATTCTATCGAATCATGTAATAGAATATCAGAGTTCATGAATGCCAGGATGGGAGCCATAACCGGTGTCGTGACATCGCTAACAACCAAAAAGAAAAGAGAGCAAATCATATCCGATTTCAAAGAAGGTAAGTTGAAGGTGGTTTTTAATTATTCAACGCTTGCTACCGGATTTGACTTTCCTGAACTTGATTGTGTGATGTTTGGTCGCCCAACGTTCTCATATTCAACATATTACCAAATATTAGGCCGAGCCGTCCGCATCCATCCTGACAAGAAAGAGGCACTGATAGTTGATTGCTGCGACAACATGAGACGCTTTGGTCGAATAGAAGACCTGACAATCGAACAATTCCCTTCTAAGGGCTGGTGTATGTTTGCCGGCGATCAACTTCTGTCTAATATAAGGATGGGTGATATTATTACCAAAGACGAGATCCTTCGTAGGGCAGCCTCGCTTAAATCTGTGAATGGAGATGGTAGGAGAGAAGACGATCTTGACAGCATAATAATGTGGTTTGGAAAATATGAAGGAATTAGATTCAAGGACATACCGGTGTCGTATTTTAGGTTCTTGGCTGAGAATATGGCAGTAAAACCGGGAGATAGGAAAGAAAAGATTATCGAATATTATAATAGGATAAAGGCATGAACAACAAGAGAAGAAAAAAAATATCGGATGTTATTAACAACGTAAATAAGTATAAAACAGATTTTGAATACATCAAATCAAAGTTGTCGGAGTTGAAGCACAACATAAATTCAGCCAAAGATGATGTTGATATGATTTTAGATGAAGAGACTGAGGCGAGAGATAATATACCGGAATCGTTACAAGACTCAGAAAGATATTGGGAATCAGATCAGGCTGTAGCTAATATGGAGGAGGTGGTTGATGACATGGAAGGTATTATAAATGATATAGATGATGTGATTTCAACCATAGATGGGAGCATTAAAACCATAAATGGTTCTATAAAAGTGAATTTAGTAGGAGTGATGTAAGTCCATAAAAAAAACACTATAAGCAAAATTTAACACAATACGCTTGTATTAAAGTTACACAATATATATTTTTACGTAGTGTAATTTTAATACAAGCGTATTTTATTAAATAATTTAAAAGGTATGATTTCTAAAGACAGGTTATTGTATGGAGTGGTAATCAGACAAGACATTAAAACTTCCTTTATGTCATTAACTGGATTACAAGAGGCATATACAAGAAAAAGAGTAGAAATGGGGTGGAATGATAAGAGAATAGAAAATATTCTTTCGAACAAGGAGAGTGCAGAAAGGATATTTTATATTCTTAAAAAACAGAAATACATAAAAAGTGAAACCTTGAAAGAGTTTATGGATATAGTGGAAAACAACTCTTTAATAAAAGTAATGAAGTGGTATAATGCCTATAAGACTACAGGAAGAGGAACAAACAGGAATGTTATGTGTGATCCCTACATATGGGTATTAGTCGCTATAGAATTAAATCCTATGCTGTATGCAGAAGTTACTGGATGGTTAAATGATAAACTTATTTTGGATAGAATAGAGATAGGAGATAAATACAATACTCTTTCAAGGTCTGTATCAAAATTTGAAGATGTTGATTACATAGAAATGGCTGATAAATTAAACTGGATTGTATTCAATAAACATAAATATGTTTTAGATAACAGAGCAACTCAAGAGCAGTTAAAAGAACTTGAAATGCTTCAATCCAATCTTGCATTTTGTATAGAAATGGGAACCATATCTTCTTTTTCCGATTTAATAAACATGATGGGGACTATATATAAGAAAAAGTGGGGATCGGGAGCAGTATCTTCTAAAAATATAAAATCTTCAAATAATGGAAACAAGTGAATTAAGGGAAATACTTAAATTGTATGGTCTTCAACATGATGTTGTTATCAACAAAAGTTCAAGAAGGTATTCTATTATCTTAGATAATAACATAATAGGAACCAATCACGACAAAGAGAGGGTGGTTGTGTTCCGTCCTATACCGGAAGGGAAAAACACATTCTGCATGGAGCGAGATAGGTTCTACACGGAGTTTGAAGAAGCTTTTGATGATAATAAAGCCATAGAAGCCGTAAGACAATATTTTGAAAACAATAAAACAGAAAGTCATGAACGAAAACGAAATATTTAGATTAAAGGGCAGAATAGCCATATCCAACCTATCACGTGAGGACAAGGATATGATAAATAGCATCCTTGATGGTATTAACAAAAAGGATGAAGATGAAAAAGGGTATGTCTATACCGTAAGAATAAAACAAAACAACGGAAGGGTTGTGCATGCTACTTTATTTTTTAAAGACAAGAAAGGCCCTACATTTGAAGATTTAAAGAAGGAGCTTGATGACATGGGAGTTAAAAATGATAGTTATAGCAATAACGGCATAATTATCATTAACCGCATTATCATGAGCGGAGAAGAATTTGATCGCTTTGTAGGAGATGATGGACGATATTATTAGACAGTTAATTAAAATAACGATAAAACAAAATAAAAGATGGACGATATTATTATTAAAAAAGGAACCGATGTAGTTCTTAACAGAGATCTTAATGTTCGTGAAGTAACAGTAGCCAGAAAAGGACTTAAGGTTGCATGTGAAAAGGATATCAAAAAAGGAGATACAGAAGTTACACTGTCATACGAAGGTCGTATGGAGTTCGATGTACCAGTTGAATATATATCTAAGAGTGATAATACTCTTTTTGAAAATAAAGAAAGTACGTCGGTGAAAAATGACATCATTGATGATAAACTACGATGGGATTTGCTTCCAATGGAAGAGATTGAGGACATTGTAAAAGTCTATCATGCCGGAGCCAAAAAGTACGGTCCTAATACTTGGCAGAATCTTGACAATGGCATTGAACGGTATCGTGCTGCAATATTTCGACACCTAATGGAATACATGAAAGGAGAAAGAATAGACTCAGATACAGGGTGTTTTCATCTTGCACAATGTGCGTGGAATTGTATAGCTATGCTGTGGTATGATAAGCACGGAAAAGGATTAATACCATTGAATAAGGAGGAAAAGAAATGACAAAAGAACAAATGATTCGTCTGTTAGACGACGAGTTTGAAGCAATGGACAAACACAGAAGTAATATTGAAAGAATTAAAAAGGATTATTTCGATTCTGTTTATGGATTCAAGAAGGGAGATAAAGTGAGCGTTCTTTACAAACGTTCGAAAGAATCTCTTGTTGGTTTCTTCAAGAGCGTTCAAATCATGAGTACTGGAACAGTTATATTTACGATCCAGGCACCCAATAAAGAAGGAAGACCTGGAAGAGGATCTTATTTGGTGTATGAAGACGATTTGAGCGAAATCAAAAAAGTAGAATAATATGATCAGAGCAAGATTTTATATTAGAAAAGACGACTGCGATAACGATTACCGTCCGGTCAAATGGCCCATAAAATACCCATATTGGTGTAGCGCAGAATCCAGTAATTCATTTATGCTGGTAGCGTATGCTGAAGATGAAGACAGCATAAAAGAACTGTGGCCGGAAGCATATGATATTAATGTCTTAGAGGAAGATACCGAAATTAGATTCACATTAAGATTCCCTAAGCCGAAATGGTATGAATTGCACGAAAGGGAATTAGAAGAATGTGATAGATTTATATGGGTTACGGATGCGTGCCTGAGAGACGGTATAATAAGAAAAGTAAAAGCTAAAATAGAAGAGTATGGCGGTCTTTTGTTAGCCGACATCCCTGATAGGTTCACTCCTTATGAAATAGGAAGGGATGCTTTTGAGAGCAAAGAAGAAGCTCTAAAACATGCAGAGGAACGGAGAGCGCACCTGATCGAATCTATTAAAAAACAATTGAATAAACTTGAAAATCTAAAATTTGAATGCGATGATTAACTACGCAGCAAAAGCCAGAAAAGCTTATTTGATAAATAATTTCGATAAGATTCTTAACAGTCTTAACACGCTTCATTCGACGGTTGAGACCATGACATTATTCGTAAACGACCAGGCTTATAATTACATTCTTAAGCTAAAGGAAGTAATTAAAACCAGTCCTATGTATAAGCACAATATCAAGCGTCTTTTAAATGAGATGGACAAAGAGATAAAAAGGTACAATGCTTCTATCTACTACATAAATAAAGAACGTAGTGAGGTTATTGCTGACATAACACAAGCGATGGAAGACTGTCTCATGCCATACATAGACGACCTGGCCGGCGCTATAAGGGCAGCCGTGTGGTCGAAGGGCGTGTCGGAGGAGCGGACGGAGGTGGCGGTGCTGTCCCTAATCGTATCCTCCTTGGCCACGACATCAGGCAGACTTATTTCAGGTGGATATCAGATTATGAAAGAAATGGGTGGAGGCTGGGGTGGTAATCCATTTACGTTTATGAGCATTGATAAGATAAGACACTTATCTACATCATTATCTGATGCTATTACCGGTGGAGAGATTGCTCTTGAAGAAAAAGAAGCCAATGACATAACTAAGGCAATGGATGTTTTTATTGAGAAAATGTCTGATTCAGATATCTTCGATAAAGTGATCAGCATACTCGAAGAGGCAGAATCTAAAAATAAGGAGGAGCGATCGTGATGTATTATGGTGAAGACGAAATAGTTTCAATAGCTCACAGTAATAGGTTAATAAAATTCGTTGGATACCAAGGGGAATATAATATCGGAGATTCTATTAAGATCGTAAAAGTTAAATAATATGGAAAAGAATTTAAAACTCGTATGCCCAAAATGTGGCACCCCTCACCAGCCTCATTCTCCGCACACGATGGATGCAGATGGATTTGAAAGGTGTGAGATAAGAACTGTCATGGAAGACAGGGGATGGTGCTACGAATGCTCTTTTTGGCAAAATATGTACGACAAGCACAAAGACGATCCTGGATGGGTTAGGATAGACGGTGAAAGCTGGGTGCTTAAGCCTATGGTGGAAAACGTACCGAGCGGATGGAACAGCCTTGGATGCGGTGGAAGAAAAATGTATGTCAATATCGAAGGAAAAGGCATTGTTGCATCAAACAATTGCTGGTGTCAGGGTGATGTTTCGGATGCATTTAAGGAACTGATGCCTGATAATGCTACTTGGTCTACGAAGGAGGAATTTGACAAAGCTCCTGTAGTAGGATATATTATAGAAGGTATTGGTTTAGTTTTCACAGATAGGACAGGTCATGAAGTTAATGCTTAGGAACTTATTTCATATTCCTCTTAGAATAGTTGAAAAAAAAATTAACTAATGGGGAAGTAGAATATTGGTGTCAATACCAAAATATTTTTGGAAAATGGAAAAACAGGATAAAACACGATATGTTTGGTATGTCGTGTTATGCTGTTTTTTATTCATTCGAAGATGCGTATGAATTTAATTATGGTAAGAAAGAAGAAGAAAAGGTAAGAGTAGTGGACTCTTGTTACAAGAAAAGATGGTAAATGTAATAATCCCCAGCCATACAGTAGGTGTACGGTTGGGGATTGTTGTTATATTGCAAAATTATATGTTTTCTCTAATATCAGGTATTCAGTATGAATCTTGTTTCCACTATCATCTATCAAGTCCAAATTAATATAAGCTGTATATGATACATGATGATCACCAGGAGTGAGACGATCCATTTCTGGTAAGAACATAGAATTTAAACCTTGGCCAGACCATGATTCTGGATATGGCAAAGGTGTAAAGTCGGCATCTGTACATCTTATAGCCCAAGTAAGATCAGAATCTGCCCTAACAAGATCTGGCATCTCATATTGGTAACTACCATAATTGAGGACAATAGGATCACCAAAGTTTACACCGTATATAGCAGCAGGTGGAGTGAAGCTTGTTATTAAAAAGGTTCTATTAATCCTATTGGTTGTTCTTAGCGTAAACTCATCAGGTGCTATTATACTTACTCTAAATCCATAATAAGGAGAGGTTGTTAAAGCAATAGCGAGAACCACCGAATCCTGTTCAAGCAATTCCTCTGTCGTATCAACCTGACTATCGATCTCTTGCCTATCTTCTATTGGAACACCTCCTCGAATATACACAGTATCCAACCGTTTTTTTAAAGATTGGTATATAAGTTCACCGCCATCAGGGACGGTTCCTATCAGCTCATTATTTACATACACCCCCCCCCCTATGCAGTTGCTAACTATCTTATACTCATATAGTTTAGCATTATTTTGATATCTTCTTCTCATAATTTCATAAAATTAATTCAGTAAAAGGACGGACATAACGTGGATTATTCCTTGTACTTGTACTCAAATGATCTCCTTGGATGTTTATATCATAATACCACGAATAGGTAAATTGTGTAGATTGAGTGGATGTCCACATTTTATTACTCATTATCGTACCTCCTACCATTAAAAGGCATTCGTTTATTTCATTCGCATACAATGATATCAAAAAAACTCTCCGGCGCCACCTACATATCCATTTTGACCATTTTTAAATAAATAGCTATTAGCTTTATTAAAAGCGTAATTTCCATTACTGGTATCATATTCAAGATACGCATTCTGATTTTCACGCCCCCAATAATCCCTTTTAACGGTTTCCATATAAGAACTATTTTGTGCAAATGCATTGTATATTACTCCATCCTTACCCCAACTAAATGTGCCAATATATTCGGTGGCTATAACAAAACACACTTTATCTACAAGAGCTATTCCATTGCATAGATCATTGGAATATCCTTTATTAGACCAATTTTCTTTCGTATATAATCCTCCGTCTACATGTTGGATGTATATGCCTTTATTGATTATAAGCGAGGGATTTACCCCCATCCCTATTTGAAATCTTCGTCTCATGATTTTTTGTTTGCAAGATAGCAATAATTGACAACATAAAAGAAACCGGTTCCCTATCATCTCTGACTGAGAACCGGTAAGAAAACAATTTCAGAAAAAATTAAACCTACATAATCTTTCAAGTAAGAATAAAAAACGTACAATCTACTCTTTGACGATGCTAATATAACATATTGGAATCATACAAAAACAATGCAAGTCCGATATTCTTCGTCTACTTGTAGCTAACATCATCGTCCCCTTCCGAATCAGGAGTAGCGCCGATGAAGAACATCATTGACTTGTTGTTCGTCTGCTGCCACCAATTATAGGCGCGCGCTACGTCTTCCGGCGTCTTGATATTATACCATTGTTTGATAAACGTCTGTTTGGCGAGTTGCCTAAATAACTTAGACTCTCCCTTGTATGTACCGGATGTTACTTTATCAAGTGAATAATTCCTAAGATCGGTAAGATCCTTCAGTTTTCGCCCCATAACAAACGGATCGTTAATGATATCTACCACGTTAAGCTCCATAATAAACGGCATCTGTGAAGCTATTTCGTTTATGGTTCTAAATCCGACGTAGGATCCGAATTGAGTAAGCCAACTTTCCTCGTTTTCATCATCATCACGCCATCCGGCAAGAAGCATAGATACGGCCTGCATGATAAGGAACGTGCCGGCATAGACACTGAGGCGTTTTAGATTGGTTTTCTCTACCTCATTCATATTGTCTTTATTTTCGTTCCAGGCATCTATGATGTTTTTCATACCAGACTCGGAAGCTAAGCTAAATGTTTTGGCTATCATATTCTTTAACGTAATTGACAGTCCCTCCTCTTCTTGCATTGTTTGGAAATTGAAGCCACGTCTTTTCCACAGGCGTTGAGCCGCCAGCACCAACCATCCTCGGTGGGCGGTCATGAACCTGGCTATCCAGTTGCGCGATGCGGCAGTTCGATTTTCTTCATTCAAAGATCCGTTACATATCTGCGACAAGCTACGGACTTGATTCCTGGTTATAGCCATCTGGGTTTCAACTTCCTCAACAGTAACACCTGATCCGGGCTTTACAACCACCTTCCCATCCACGACATCTACCATACTCCATAAAGTACGATCTTTTAATGCATTCCATTCTCTTTTTATGGTACTCTGTTCTTTATTGCGTTCTTTTTCCATCTTGAAATCTTGGAACGTGTAGAACCGGCCTTTGTAATAACGAACATTGTCCATAGTAGCAATCATAACCTGCGGATCAAGAGGGTAGTTCAGGATTTCCATAAAAGCATACATAGGTGAACGCATTAAGGTCCTGGCCACTCTATTGTATCCGGCACCATACATACGATTTCGGATATTGAATATCCCCATTCTCTCACCTATGACATATAATTTGCTTTTCCTATCTATGTCTCCGGTTTCTGCTATACAAGATGGAGCAAGGCGTGAAAATTCAGCCGATGCGTATTTAAGGGAGTCTTTGCTTATATACTGTCCTACGGCAGATTCCATGATGAGGTTGATATGACCTGTCAGGGCGCCGGTAGCTGCCACAAACGGAGACAGTGCCAAGTTCATGACCGACATAAATCTTTCAACAGCCATCATAATTCTTGTAAGGTCTACCGTATATCCTCCGATGTTCACCGTAAGTTTTTTGGTGTTCATCCTAATGCCATAATAATGATCGTTGAAGAAGTCCCTGAACATCTGATACGCTTGGGTTGCTTCAGCCTTCTTACCGCCTTCAAATTGTTTATTCAGTAACATCTGCTCCAGTCCTTGGGCAAGCTCTATAGACTTCTGCTTTTCGTTATATAACGATGACTGCATCATAAGCATAGAATAAGAGTAGCCAAAATCGTGAGATACATCATCTTGGTTCTCCAATTCATATATGTAGTATTTGGGTATAGACCTAAGTCTGTCTTCCGGATCATATACTTCCCCTTGTCTGGTTTTACCGTATAAAGAATCGTCTACTCTGTCCAGGCACAGATCTGATACAAAATTACGAACCGTATTTTTGAAGTTAATACCCAATCCTTCTACACGTTCTATATCTTGTTTGGATATCTGTGGAATAGCATACAGGTTCGGGCTCTGCTCTTTGTATAGATCAAGGGATTGTCTTTTTATTTCCTTGAGTTTTTGAATCATATTCCACTGCTCTACGTTTTTAGTAGCAACTTCATTACCGTCAGCATCATACTTGATACCAAAGTCATTGAAATACGATTCGTCACGATACAGGCTTTTCTTAGGCATGCGATGACCATACCCATGATCTTTTACATAATCAGGATTACGGCCGCTATTTTCGGCTTCAGATTCAGCCACCCATGCCCTTGCAGGGTCGAAAGAAAGGTACGATATGTCCATGCCATAATCTTGGGTGGATGTACCGTTTTGTACGTCCTTAACCATCTGCGCCACATCTATCTCACCTCGACCGATTTTGTCGATCATGGCCGCATATCCGGTAGGCGCCATGCGTTTATAGTACGAAAAAACCTGGCTTCTGGCAAATTCATTAACAATAGCATTAGCTTCTTCTACGCCCTCTTCTCTTGTATTATTTAAAAATAAGCTGGCCATCTTAGCATTAACAGCATTCCTGAAATCTCTACCGTCTAATTCTTTGCTTATACCAAGCTTTTCTGACAGGTAGTTGGTTTCAGATACGGTAAACAGATATCGGTTATCAGCAGCCTTAAACAGCTTATCCCTTAAAGCCTGAATCCTTTTTGCTTTCTTCGCCGTAGTATGACGTTGTACGAACTTCCATTCCACTTCCTTGGAGTCAGCAAGAGCATTTAAATAAGACTGATTTACTTCGTTTTCAGCCTTACTGCTTTTAGTAAGGTACTTATCAATATCTTCAAGACCCACCATCTTAGCATAATCTATTAAGATAGCGTAATCGGCTTCAATAGCTTCAGATGCGGCCCTAAAAGCATCTCTTTCAGATGAGGTAAATGTCGCTTCGTTAATTTCTCCGATATCAGCCACATCGCGATTGTTTCCGATTATTTCCTTGATAATGGCCTTATTTTTTTCTATATCTTTTACAATCGAGTCCACGTCAGTCGCATCTCTATCACTTGTCGTAGAACTAATGATATCATGCGCCATTTTAAGATACGAAGCCTTGTTATTTGATTCGGTACGTGCCGACTGTTCCGATTCTACATCATTCCAAAACCGATCATTAAATGACAGGTGACCTCCCAACATAAGTGCCTTCAACGCAGCTTCTCCTCCTGACTCGTTCTGAATCGTTCTTAATTTTTGCAAAAACGATTCTGATACGGAATTAGTGGCATTATTTGATTCTTTTCTCCAAACTTCATTTATGGCTTGTATTTCTTTGGCCATCTTAAGTTGGTCGCCGGTTTTTTCAACACGTCTGGTCCCTACATATATGTATTCCGAAGCTGCTTCCTTACGTTGTTTACGAAGCAGTCCTTCTTCTTCGTAGTTACTACTCTTATAGTAGGCAACCTCATCAAAATTACCACCGCTATCAATAAAAGGCTGCCTCAATATCCGTTTTTGCCGGGATAAGGCATTAAGGTATTCTTTGGTTGTTTGAGAAACCGGATGTCCTAATTCTTCTTCAGCCTTTTTGTATATGGATTCCATTCTTGTGGCGTAACTTTCACTAAATTCCAATTCTGAATTTTCAGCATCCCACTTTTCCATCTGCTCCGTATAGATCTTTTCCTGCTCGATGGTAAAAATATCGGTATTAACCCTGTCAGATGAGGGCTTAAATTTAGCGTTTTCAGTAACCGTATTTCCGTCCTTGTCAACTACTTCTCTTTTAAATACGTAATTACGATTATTGTCAACCACATCATTGATTTCTTCTTCTGATATTTCTATGTTCATGGCAGCCGCAAACGCACGCATCTGTGCCAGTTTCTTATTACGATCGTATTTAGCCATATCAAGAGCACTGCGAAGGTAATTAGAAGTTTTGCCATCTACTTTCTGAAGCAGTTTTTCAAATTCAGATTTGTTAAAACCATGCTTTTTAGCATATGCCAGGAAGTCGGATATGGCGGGCTGAGCATTCACCATCGCATTGTAATTGTCTTTGGCAATCATAGCTCCAAGAGCGTTATTGAACGGACTGGAAGAATGCTCTAATATACCGAACCACCTACTTATCCAAGAGACATCATGTTGAACTTTGTCAAAAAATTCTTTTACTCTCTTTACCTTATCTGCCGGCACATGAAGTTCGTTCATTAACTTATCAAGCAACGTGCTTTCATCAAGGTCTTGTACTGATTTAATATCAGACTGAATACCATTAATGTCGGCAATGACGGTATTGATCCTATTTGTATAATCCTGCTTTTCACGTTCATCAAATTCGGTACTTCTGTTACGGATATATCCTCGAAGATCGTTCATGATCGGAAGAACCTGATTGTTGATAATATCTACGTTCTTTCGATCATTGGTATTGAAATGAAGCTTGCCGTCTTTGGTATCACCATGAAGGATGGTGTTCACCACATTACTTAAGTATCTGACCTGAGCTTCGGCTGTGGAGATCATGCTGTTCATGGCAGCCGCCATCTCATTCTTGTCTATTTCGGTCTCTACCTTATTTATCTTATCTTCTATGGTCTTAAGCTGAGCAAGGGTCATAGACGTAGTTACAGCCCTATCAGAGCTTATCTGACGCAAGTCTCTTAAGGTTTTTCTCAATGCCCGGATCTTAGACTCAAGAAACTTGTTCTTGTTCATAGAAGAAAGGGAGTATAATGTAAAGTCATTATCCTTTAACAGAGAGGTGTCAAATCCTTTATCTATGTCAGTAATGGCAAGATCACGAATGCTTTTAATAACGTTATTCAAATCTTGTCTTTGGGTTGATAAAGCTGATTTAAGCCAGCTTACGATTCCAGAGAAAAGCTGCCGGACGCGCCCCAGGAAGGAGGTGGGCTCTACCGGCGCCTGTGCTGTGCCGGTCTGCATCTCCCTGGCGAGGATCTTTCCAAGAATTTCTCTCCTAACAGCATTATCAAGTTCAGAGCCTTCATATACCTTACCGTATGTATTATAATACTGACCTGCATACTGATTCCATTCTTCAGTGCCTTCTACATCTTGCAAAACAGATTCAACAGCATTCTGATCTCTGTACGCCTCTACGAGAAAGTGTGCTGTTTCTTCTACTAAGTCAGACAAAGTAGCATCTTCACCGACTGCTATTACGTTATTGGCAATATCCGCCAATGCCTTAGCAGAAGGTTCGTGTCCGTATTTAGTTTGGTACTTCTCTATATAATCGGTCATGCCAACGACACTAACGCCCAGCGTTTTCAGTATCTCAACAATAGAATTTCGTTGATTACGTTCCTCTTGGCTATAATCCGATACTATCTTAGCTTTAGTATCAGCATAAAGATCATTGTCTTCTAATATAAATGAAACTACAAGCGCATCAAAGTGATCGTATTTAGCATCCAATTCATTGTATCTTCCAGACTTAAGATCGCTCTTTATCTGCTCCTTGCTAACTCTTTCTGTTCCTCCGGTGGCGAGTCTCATAGTTACCTTACTATTATCCAATGAATTTATGGTTATCATACCCTGGTCGTTCATGGAAACATCGGAACCAAAATGATTACGGAGCTCAGTGTAGGATAAGGCTGAATTGAAAAGTCTAATTTGTCCTGTATGTCCTTCTCCTGTAAGATAATAGCTCCTTGTTTCAGGATCGAATATCTTGGATCCGGACAAAAGACCTTTCTTTATAAGGTAGTTAATTATACCGCCTTTTGTTGATAAAGAAGTAGAAGCAGAAGCGGTCATGACCGGTATAAAAGACTTGGGATTATTAAGAACATACTTTCCAGCCTTGTAAGTAATGTCTGCCACTCCATCCACGGTAGATTCTTGAACGGTGCCGGATAAGAATCCTATTCTGATATCATTCCCGCCAGAGCGAAGAGCTTCTCCGTAATCTTCAAATAATTGATTACGATCATTCATAAAAAACAAACGAGGTTCTCCAGTCTGATACGTTACACCCACAGGATTAGAATCTGTTTCTGGTAGCTCTTCTGGACTAAATATCTTAAGACCGTCTTTTATAACCATATAATTAACATCATTATCCTGTACCATAGATACGGGAGTGAAGTCCGAAGATATAGCATCTTGTAGATACTGCCCTGAGTCTATTCCTGGTTCTTCCGGCACGGAGATACTTGACGGAACCATAGCATCCACCAACATAATATTATCACCCAGATCTTGGCTATAAAATCCAAAGCCTGATTCTTGAATCCCATAAGGTGCATCTGATTTCGACACAAGAATAGGGTTGCTCATCTTAGAAGCCTTATCCAGCACCCTTTCTCTATAGGTCTCTGGAATAAGGCCGATGTTAGATTTTACCTTATTGTAAGCCTGTTTGTTGATAGGCACATTCCTTCTCCAGTCACCAAAAGCCTTTAAGAACTTATTAGAAAATACGGTTTTAAAAACAGTAGTAGCCCGTTCCCTATTCTCCATAAGAGGAATAGATGCTATTTTATCAAACAACATAGACCTGTCCCCTGATCTGGTAGAGACAGAAACAACTTTATTTTTATTATCTCTTTTAATAATACACGTTGATGTCATAGTAAAACATTTTTGTTATGAGACAAAGGTAGTTAAAAATCAAGCATATCATAAAAAATAAAGCCACCTAACTTCTCAGTCTGATGGCTTAAAAATAATATGAAAAAAAATTATAATCTGACGAAAAATAGTCAAGTTCAGCTTATATGTAATGCATGTACCCATCTCGGTGTATAAACCTTCCCGATTCAAAGCGCTCAATATCTTCAGGGCAAATAGAGCCTGAATCTTCTCTCCTGGCTTCAAACCAAAGCCCCGGCTTACGAAGTCGGCAAGTTATGATATAGTTGAAGCAATTGTGCGTAAAATGGAAAACAGATCCTACAGGGAAATACCTATCAGCTTGAAATACGATTCTTTTTCGTTTAGTATCAAACGTGATATCTCCTACTATCTTAGCCACGTAATAGCTTCTGCCATTTAACGTTTCATCTGTTTGTGGTATCCAATAATAACCTCTTGCCATGCCACAAATATATAAAAAAAATCGGACAAGATACATGTCCTACTTTCTTTTTGACATACTCCCATCGCTAAAGCAAATGGGATTCTTGGATACAAGCGCAAGAAACCCCGACATTACTATCGCTGGAATTACTCTTGCTCTCCAATTCGGAAATGCCCTTCCGAAGTATATTACGGGCTGCAAGAATATCACGGTCGTTAATTGCACCGCACGCCGGGCATACCCACGTGCGGTCGCGTAACGACAGTCCTTTATTAATGCAGCCGCATTCACAAGTTTTAGAAGAAGGATACCATTTATCAATCTTATGTACAGTTACTCCATACTTTGAAGCAACATACATAAGTTTATTAATAAAAGAAGAATGACTAAGATCGGAAACTTTCTTTCCCCACAAACGTTTCATTCCTTCAATGTTTAGATCTTCAATGAAAATATAATCATATTGTTTGCATAATTCATGAGCTAATTTCCACCCGAAATCCGATCGAAGATTGTTTATTTTACGATACGTTTGTTGGAGTTCAAACAGTCTCCTTCTCCTATTATTAGATCCTTTCTTTGCATTAGAAAGCCGTTTGTTTAGTTTTCTAATCTTGTTTTGATATTGTTTGAAGAATAGAGGAGAATCGATTTTGCTACCATCGCTTTTAGTTAGATAAGTTTTCAGCCCAAAATCCAATCCGATAGATGCACCATCATGTGTCTTTCTATAAGAGTTTGAAGGATTATAGTCTGTAACTATAATCAAACTAAAACGGGAACAGGTTTCTCTAACTATTCTAATTTGTTTAACATTACCTTCGTAGACTCTACTGTATGAGAATCTAAATCGTTTCTTTCCTTTGTTAATTGTTAAACAATTACCATTCAGGGTAAACCCACCTTGTTTGAAAACAAAAGAGTTGAATTTCTCCGGTGATTTAAACTTAGGAGGTTGTTTAGCTAACTTCTTAAAGAAACGATTATAAGATTCATCAAGACGCTCAAGTATTTCTTGTGTTGTTTGGGAATGAAGCAAGTTTCTTTTAATTCTTTTGGCAAAATACTTCTTCATTTTACCAACTGAGATATATTTCCCAAACAGTTTGTAATACCTACGTTGTAGAGCTAACGCATGATTCCATACAAAACAACATTCACGAAGCATCTTGTCGAAATACTTCGTTTTCTTCGAATGATAGATGTTGTATTTGTATGAAATCATTTTTTTTATCTGTAATTTTGATTCAAAATTAATCAAACCAATTCATCCACTTGCTAAAGTATGGTGGTTTTGTTGGTTAAATAATTATAAATCCCATATTATTTTGTTTTTAGTTAATATAAATCTTCTGAATACAATTGTTCTCTAACGGCATTCCTATCTACTATCATTTCCTGATTATTGCTCTTAACAAGTTCAGATGCCTCCTCTCTTGTTAGAAACCGGTTCTTGCTCGTCAAAAATCCTTGAACACTGCGGTTTTTATGAGCAATACCATAAGCTGCAAACTGAGAAATGATAGAACAATGTCTCAATCCACAGAACACGGTGCCGGATGGTATGTTGATGGGCTGATGGGGACGCTTCTTGCCGTCCTGCACCCAGATGGCGGCGCATATTACTATTTCTTTATTATACATGATACGTTTTTCTATTAAATTTATTAAATCCGTTCATTTACTTTAATATAATCGGATGCCTCTTCCCTCTAATGAGTTTAAACTTTTTGCGTGAAACATCTTTTGAATTTTCTCCGTTGAAATCCCTGATATTGAAACTCCCTGATTTTCTCCTTCCATAAACAAAGAATATTTTATTGTTATACAACACTTTATCAAACAACCTAAAACCGAAAACCTCAAAAGGAGCTTGATTGTTTTTCTTCTTCCCCCCTTTTAAAATTTTCATTTTATGTATTTGTCTATTATGTCTACGAATTAAACGTTTTAAATATTGACGTTCGATTCGTTTCGCATTAATATTCTTAGAAATGACAAACGCGTCGGATGTATGGGATTTTTCAATCCCATATTTAATCCGATTATGTTTCGTAATGTAACCAAACGTCATAAAAACTCTGTCGTATCTGGATTTTAACTCTTCATACAACCTCCATTTCATAATTCCCATTACGGCTGCGTCGCGAAGCGACTTGCCTCTTCTGATCTTTAAATCTATATTACCTTTATGGTATTCTTTGTGACATGTTTCACATAAAGTTATAAGATTAGAAGGGGAATCACCTCCGGTTTTTCGGGATTCAATGTGATGAACATTAAGAATTTCATCTTTCGATTTGCCTTTACAATTCTGACATTTATGCCCATCCCTTGCTAAAACATACTCCCTGACGTTCCAAAACCCAAGTTGATCACCTTCCTGATACTCTTTACCTGATATCTCAGGATTGTTAATCTTTTGAGTATCGAATTGAGCTACTTCTATAACGATACGAGATATTGGAAGTATAGAACATACATTGTCAATAACACGAATATGAGCGTCTATTTTGTATTTCACCGAAGGTGCTATCCATCCCAGACGCTTACTTTTTATTCTATTATTAAAACGAGGTTTTCTATATCTTAACCTGTTCCGTCTTGCTTTCCGTAGCTCTCTTCTGGTAGACAAAAGATCTACGATATCATTTCTAAGAATTACTTCACTGCTGTAAAGTTCTTTGCTTTTCGTCGTAGCTGATAGACCAACATGTTTAGTACCAGCATCAACGCCTAACACAATTTCTTGTTTGTAATCAGATGTGACGTACGTTAATTTGATGGTAAACGGACATAGGTTTACAACGACTGCCTTTTTGTCTTTAAGCAGTCTCCTAACCTTACCATGCCTTGTTGTGGGCATCAAAGGTTTACCATTTATGTCTTGTACGTACACCATATCTACAAACGTTTTTAATGTTTATTCAACATAAGTCAGAGTAAAACTCTGTTAGTACCCATCGCCAATGTTATTTAAGGTTTTTAGTAAGCAACACCGTTCCTGAATACCAGAACTGTTTAATCACTTACCTTAGAGCTACGAACTTGGGTAAACATCCGTAGGTAACTATATATTCTTAAATAACGTAGCCTTCGTTTCAAGGCTTAGGCTAATATCCGGACCATTTATGGTACATTAAAACCTTATAATAAAATTATATTGTTTTAATGTTATTTCGGATATACAAACAAACTCATCCCGCAATCTCCCAGTCATTAGACATAATATCATGTTCGGTTGGATTCCAATTTGATGCTACTTTTTGACCTGTATCTACCATCAATATATTTACGTCAAACATACAGATATACTTTTTACCCCAATCGATTCTTTTTATCTTACGACCTAATTTAAGCCGTTCTAAAGCCTGTTCGAATGTCATGCCATGACGAGGCAGTTTGAGATACTTTTCAAGTCTGTCGGAGGCTTCATTTGGTGTATGGCCATCGTATTCGAAAGCGGTTTCTCTTTCAGGAACATCAAACAAATCCCAGTATTTGCTTTCATAGTGATTAGATACCTGACCGGTAGGTAGGATCGCCATCACAATAAACCAATCATCAGAACCGAAGCATTTTTCTCCGTCGCTGTGTCTCCTTGATTTGCAAACTTCAACCTGTCCGCTTCTGGCTAATAGATTAAAGAAGGCAGCGTTATACAACATGCTATACCGATACAATTCATTGAAAGTGTGGTATCCGTCAGAGACTTCTCCCACGTCTACAGGCTTCTTGTTTTGAATACTACCCAAAATGTTCTCTATATAGAGCTGTATTTTATACATACCCATTTCGGTGTGGCCGTATTTGTTCAAGATATTATTGACATCGTATTGTATATTAAAATCTTTTTCAAATTCTACTTCAGGATGATTAGGATAGAAGTAGTCCACTGATGCTTCTAACACTGACTTTACGTGTTCTATTATCCTCGCAACATCATCATGTTTAAAAAAATGCTTAAATCTTTCAACGAATTTAATATCTTCGTTGATTGCTGATTCGAACTCTTCTTTTGTCATTACTCTAACCACATCTTTAAAATCTTTTAATTCCATGATTTGTTTTAAATTAATTGTTACTATACTTTCTTTATCCTACAATACAAACCCCACAAAAACTCAGCGGAGAAACTATCCCATACATTATTCTTCTGCCAAAGTTCTACTTTGTTAACAAACCAAGACCATATGGGACCCTCATATGGAGAATCAGATGATTTTCCCAATCCGATTTTCTCCATTTCATTCGCCACATCAGATTGACACACTCCCATCGCTAAAGCAAATGGGATTCTTGGATACAAACGTATGGAACCCCTGCATTTCTGCAACCGGAATTACCCATACTTCCCAATTCGGAAATGCCCTTCCGAAGTATATTACGGGCTGCAAGAATATCACGGTCGTTAATTGCACCGCACGCCGGGCATACCCACGTGCGGTCGCGTAACGACAGTCCTTTATTAATGCAGCCGCATTCACAAGTTTTAGAAGAAGGATACCATTTATCAATCTTATGTACAGTTACTCCATACTTTGAAGCAACATACATAAGTTTATTAATAAAAGAAGAATGACTAAGATCGGAAACTTTCTTTCCCCACAAACGTTTCATTCCTTCAATGTTTAGATCTTCAATGAAAATATAATCATATTGTTTGCATAATTCATGAGCTAATTTCCACCCGAAATCCGATCGAAGATTGTTTATTTTACGATACGTTTGTTGGAGTTCAAACAGTCTCCTTCTTCTATTGTTGGATCCTTTCTTTGCATTAGAAAACCTCGGAATAGCGTAATGACCAGGGCAGCCATCGGTTCCGAAATATGCGATTCTAACCACGATATTTACAATATTTTAATTTATTTTGCTAAAACATTCATATAACATGGCACATCTACCACATCTCTTCTACGAAGTCCCTTATCAAAATAGGAAACCATATAAGTATTTTTACCTTCGTGATCAGGTCTGGGATCAAAACATTCAAAAACGAATCTTGTTATACCTTCCAAATGACCAAGCATGAAAACAAATTCGCCACTGTATCTTTTATTAGCCAATTCTTCTACAGTCATAATCTGTCCCCTCCTAATCCTGAATTGATGCTAACGTACTTAACACGGACATCATTTCCACGTCCAAGCTGACCCCAGCCGGGCGATGGCGTTCCCTTGGCCGGAGCAGGGACAGCCCTAAGCCGAGACCAGTCCTGCTTTTGCCTCATGGCTTCAGCCTCTTTGTAATACAGGTTACACAGTTCTTGATCTTCGTAACCAACGTAATCTTCCTTATTTTCCATATAGAATACTTTTTCAACAAAAGTACGACATTCATGAATTAATTAGATTTAAAATAAAACAATATGAATTAAAATAAAAACCCGATACGTTAAAATCGCATCGGGCCTGGTATTAAAAAAAAATAGGTTCAGATCTTGGGTAAAGATTCGAGCCAATTTTTAACATCTTTATATTTAGGGTCTTTGTCTATTCTATCTTTCAGTTCATGCAATGCTGAGTCCATAACCGTATTCGGTACGCCAATCAACTCTCCTATTAAATACAATGGGGTTTTATTCGATTTAGATTCGTGTGCTATATTCATATCCAAAAAAAAGTTATGTGAAACAAACCGGCCACGGGTATTCTATTGCCCGCCGACCGGTATAATATTTTTATTCCTTTTTTTCCAAACGGGAAAAACGGGAATGCGGGAATCATATTTTTTACTATGGCTCCCGCACCACCGGAAGGACCTGGATCTGGATCTCAGGTCAGATCCTTCCAGTTTATTTTTTCGCCGAGGTAATCTTGCACGGCAAGCCATCTTATAAAGGCTACTCCTTCGGGAGCATCCGGATCATCCAATTTTCCAAGACCGTTTCTAAACATAAACTTAGCTTCTTCAAGAAATGATCGAAGATTCTTTTCGGCGATAATAACACCATTCTGTTCTAACTTTTTAGCAATATCACGAATCAACCACATATTATTATGGTCTACTTTCCTAAAAGACTCGGCAAATTCCACATCAGGTTTATGCTCTTCTATTGTTTTCAAGGCTTGTTGCTTCTCTGCCTCTGCCTGCGACTTTTCAGCTATAGCTCTCTGAGCAGCTTCATACTGATCAGCCCATGCCCTTGCCGCATCTGCTGGATTAGAAAAGTCAGGAACCAAAATTCCCTTGCCGCCTGAACTTGTTTTGTATTCTCCTGTTTTACGAATAGAAGGAAGAACCTCAGATGTTACCCATTTCTTAAATCTCTTAGCAGACTCTAATTTTGAAGATAATATAAGAGAATATAAACCAGATTCATTAATTATTCTTATACTATCTATATATCTGGTTTTCAATATAGATCGTTTTACGCCCCATTGATTATCAGATACTTGCAAAAGCATAGAATCATCATCATCTACATGTCTTTTTACCGCATCTTTAGCATTTATATATCCAAGAGATTTAGCCACATCTGACGCCACAAACCAAACATCTCCTTTTGGATCTACAATAATTCTAAGCTCTCCAAAATCCGAACTTTCAAAAACAGAAACTTTATCCATGATAAAAAAAATAGGCCCAAAAGAGAATGTCAGATCCCACTATGACAAACCCTAATGAGCCAAAAATATCTTTCAACATCAAACAACCAGAGGTGGGATCTCGTTGTTCATTGTTTCTGAAACAATGATAGGAACAGGATCTTAAATAGCAAATATTTTAATACTTTTTAAATCAAACCAGGGCCCGCATCACTGCGAACCCTGATCTACACCAATCTAAACTAATACCATGAAAAACTTAAATCTAAAAACTAAAGAACACACAAATGTATGAAAATGTATGCTTTTCACAAAGAATCTGTATCCTGTTCTTTTGTGTGATTCAAGACATGGGATATAGTTCTGATACTTAATCCGGTTTGATTTTGTATCAGATTATAAATATAGGATTTTGAAACTACAGTTCTTAATTAACCTAAATCATTCATAATGTTTTTATACATAAGATGAATGCTGTTATTACGTTTGATGGTACTGATTCTCATTTCCTACCGTTATTAGTTGCGTTCTGTTCTTACTTTTCCCTATTTTCTATAATCCCTTCCTGAAACTAATATCGCAAACTTAATAAAAATAATCCATAAACAATGAAAATCTAACTTTTCTTATATGTTATTGATATATACACATATATAAGAAAAGTGAGACTTTCACAAGCCTCACTTCCCAAATTGTGATTATGAAAAAACTATATCATATATATACAAAAATTATTTGCATTCTAATTTATTAAGATCACCTAATTCAGGCTTGCTTACGGTCATGTCTTGCGTCAAGCCAGATCTGTTTTGGTATGGAGCGTAATCGGTTTCTACCGTCTTAGCCTTCTGAGTAGAATCGTATTTCACCTCTGATTCGGTTCCTGTCAGATTTTGGTAGATAGAGCCGGAACTACTCTCGCTTACTTTAGACCATATCTTATTACCTACTCTTATAAAATTATCATAAATACCTTCGGCTGTTATAACACCATCTTGCTCTACGATATTAGGGCCCGATTTTTCTTTTAACAAATACGGGTGCCTGGTGTAAAAATAGTGTTCAAAATCATTCCCGGCATACGAAGGGTCATACTTCTCCAAATAAAACAATTCTGATAAAGAAGGGTCGGTACTGGTCATGCTATAATCAAACAACATCAACCTGTCTTTTCCAGATAAAGATAATTCTATTGATTTCAAAATATCAGGATCATCAGAAATAAGGCCCAAAGATGGACCAGGTTTGAAGTCAAGATACTTATAGGCATTATCATATAATTTTGTTTTATGGAGTTTGTTGTCAAGGTAAGATTGGTATAAATCGAATAAGGATAATGGGTTTTCGCTATCTTGTTTTTTGTTCATGTATCGACTATACTCCCGATCCACATCCACGTAAGGAACGTCAAGTACCGCCGGGTGACCAAACGCCATCCTGGTCATTATCATGTCCTCCGTGTTCTGAGAATCCATGAACGATCTGACGTATTTTTTAATGGAATCCATGAGCGTATTATTATCTACGTTCCGTACTTTCTCTTTATCCAAAACGCCGTTCTTAAAACAAGATTCAGGATATATTTTAGTAGAAAAATGAGTTAGGTTGTGCTTGGCTAATACTGTTGATATTTGATACATCTCGTTAAGATCATCTTTGCTGATCCTTTGATATAGATTATCTCCTACCTTAAGCAATGAATGTTTCTCAAATGCCTCTACTGGGTCTATATCGGATTCAGAATAAACGATATTCAAATTATCCATATACTCCGGCAATAATCCAAAATAATAGTCTGTACTATCACCAAGAACATCATCTATAGAAGATGCCAGCGTTGGAGCATAATTTACATCATTATGCCTGGCCACATAAATATCAAGATCCAGCATCAAATTATCTATCTTATTCAAAGATTCTTCTGTGCCATCATAAGTTTCCGATGCCCCTATTATATCTATGCCAAACCACGTACAAGCCTCTTCTATATCCCATATCATGCTTCTTAAATCGGATTCGGTGTCGGCATTAGCCCTATGTAAATAAGCTGATATACGAGCTCTTAGGAACTCTATTTTGCCAGGATTGTAATAAGACAGATCTTGTAGCTTAGACAAGGATCTTCTCTTGCCTTCTACCACACCATCCCCTTCTATGTTTATTACCGGAATCTTATTCGTAGATGAGAACTCATCAAACATAGATTCGGCAAATTCTTTATCAGAAACGAATTTCTCAACCAGTTCAGGGTATGAGTTTCTCAACGATTCAAAAGCAGATGAAAATTCAGAAAAGTTTTTTATGCCGGCTACTGTTTTACGCATAGCATAATAAAGCTCAGAAGGATTATATGGTACTTTTTTACCAAATTGGTTAAACACTCCCTTCTTGTAAACAATAGGACCATACTGATAGTCAACAGACATAAAATAATTATCCTTTTCCCTATCATGTTCGTTAATAGAACAATCTATTAACTTTCTCATGGAAATCGAAACCTCATTTAAAACAGAAGGATCGGATAAAATACGACTTATTTCTGTTTCATCATACAAACCGGATCTCCTTAATTTCTGCTCATTCAGTATCAAACTGCCATCTACATAAAAATCGAAGAGGATAGCATTAGACAATGAAGACGCATTGAAAAAATAATGAGTAGACAAAAGGAAATCCCTTACATCCTTAATATCCTGAGCCGTTAAAGGATCAGCAAAATAAGTCTGACGCTTCATATACGACAGCACGTCTTCTAAAAGAGGTTCGCCATTGGGATCGGTATTAAACATCTCCCCTGGAGCCGGGTTATTCCAATGACCATAATACGACAAAAAATCAGAGGTGTAAGCCTTAGCCCATACCTGAAGAGCCCGCTCGCTGTTTCCTAATACTTTTAAAGCACTTTCGTAAAGAACGGAAAGCTCCCCGTTAGGAGCCTTAACCCGTTTTATTTCATTTTCCTTTTTTTCTATCTGACATTTGACACCCATTGTAATTAACTTTTTTGCAAAATTAATTATAAAACCGACTTATACAATGACGGATCCCAAATTCCTTCTATATAAATCTCCGGAAAACTCAAACTGCCATCACGAAGAGTGGTGACTTCCAAGCTGGGAATGTTGAAAACAGTACTGGTATTACCAAACTCACCATTCAACTTGATAGCATTTCCGCTGTTATTAGCCTCATAATAAAAATAACAATAATTTTCATTAATGCTTGGATCATATTCGTACCAATATGTTAGATCTTGTATATGATCTTCTATGTTACCAATTTTGTTTTCACCTAATATAAAAATACCATTATTGCTATGATTATAAACCATAGATTCATAACCACCATAATTCCAATTACGATTAAACATTATGTAACTAACATCAGAATCATGATCTTTTAATACAGGTCCTATATGTATATGAATTTTATTAAACTGACATACATAAGGTCTTTTTCCTCCAA
>ENA-UOOD01000469-UOOD01000469.1-human-gut-metagenome-genome-assembly--contig:-CS67-NODE-469-length-48832-cov-20.421715_pt1 | contig 48832 bp, 42 predicted proteins | sample MGYA00242464_ERZ724011 | MGnify/ENA metagenome assembly ERZ724011 | reverse complement strand
CCTAAAGCGCGGTAACTCTAAGTTACTGAAAATCAAGCACTTATCCAAATTTTTCAAGCATTATTTTCATCTTTTTTAATACTTTTTTCGGTTTGTTCAATGCCGTCTTCGAGATGCTGTAAAGCGACCCAAAAACGGGCTATTGTATGCGTAAGTAATTGAAATTTATATAATTGTTAAATTTTTAACGAATCATTGTATATTGTTATACTTTTATTATCCAGTTGAATCGATTCTTTATAGTTTTCGAACACATGAAATACTACCTGATTGTATTCATCTATTTTTGAAGGCTTCTACAATGGGATTCATACAAGAAATAGAGTCATCTGTCTCTACTTTGGTTAAACGAGGAAATTTACAATCAATTTTTCCTTCAGAAACAGCTTCACTACTGATGCAATATAGGTTTGAATAATCTTTTGTAACAATATTAAATGACAAGATTTCGAAATGTTTACCTTGAGACCTATACGAATAGTCTTCATTAAAGGCATCCTGGTTTTCATAAACAAGCATTTCACTTACATAAAAAAAGGCAACGATAGGTGTTCCTGATTTTATATCTTCTGCTATGTCGTTGATCTTTCTATATGTAGTAGTCTTGATACTTGCATCGTACATCATCATAGACAATACGCCATCTTCTCGCAATGTGAGTATGGTAGGCATTACACGCTTCTGATGCTTGAAAGCCATAGTATTCATCATCTTAAAAGCCTCAAATGTATCTTCTATATAATTGTCGCTCAAATCAATATGCATCATGTCGCATAGAAGATTATATGGAATAGATGTTTTGAATGGTGTTACAATTTCATATCTTTCACCCTTTTCGAACACGTTATCTTTTCGATAATATACATAGTCATCCACAAACCACGCTTCTTTTGGAGTGGGATGGAAATGAAGTTCTTTAATCTTCTTCAGAAGTACAGTTCTTGGTACTGATGCCTCTATACCGATCGTGTTATTTAAATCTTCTAATAAACCTAAAACAGAATCTATTCCATTATCGATAGTATTGAATATGTTTCTTTCTGAGTCCATTTCACGATAGATAAATTCAACCGAGAAGAACACTTCAATTGCGGGAATTCCTTCTATCGCGCGTTTAACCATGTCTGTAAGATCAGAGTAGTCCTTCTCATCTTCGATGGTATATGATTCTGTTGAAAAAACACCCGCTCCATTTGGGTGGTATAATGTGAGTTCCACAGTCTTCTCCAAAGCAAAAGGTGACTCTTTAAGAACCTGATTTCGCTTCTCTACCAACCAAGCACAATCATCATTCTTAAGGAATCTTTCACGAGAAGCTTCGTAAGCAGTACTATAGTCCGTGTGAGCTAATGACTTCTGTAATACAAAGGTTATATTACGAAATTCAGATAAGAAAGAATCAATACATGCAATGTTCTCAAACAAATCTTGTCCTTTGCTAAATCTTTCAAGACTTTGAAGTGCCGAATATAACTTTTGGTAAGCTGGTAATAATAAGTCGCCCATGTTTACAAGGTGAAAAAAGATGCCTTTAGCGAGTGAATGTACAGGATCTATATTTCTTCTCCGGCGAATGTAACCTTTCTACCTAGAACCGTGGCAAGGATCATCTCGATATCCTTCCAGAAGCTGTAGTGCTCGTAGTAGTACTTATTCAGGCGGACTTTGTCAGGATAAATCACCGTGTCGTTGTACTCCACTGCGATCTCCTGCGCATCGCGCGCATCACCCTCCGCCTGACGAGCAGCCACATACGCCGAGATCATCTCATCCTCCAGGCGATACTTTAACGTTGCTGGCCCAGTGATACCAGGCCGAAGATTGAGAACCACCCTGTCCTCTCCCTGCAACTGATCAGCATATCCAGGGACATCAGGGCGCGGGCCGACAAATGACATGTTGCCAATGAGCACGTCCCACAGTTCAGGGAGTTCGTCAATCTTATAATGGCGGAGTTTAGCTCCAAGTGCAGTAATTCTGCTATCACCAGCTACGCTTACCGAAGAACCGCCGTGCTCCACCGTCATTGTCCTGAACTTATGGCATGTGAATAGCTTACCGTCCAGGCCAACGCGCTTCTGGCAGAAAAACGCTGGTCCACCTGGCATCTTCACTTTGATCAAAATCGCAACGATGGGATAGACCCACCATATCAATAGTAAGCCGAAAAGGCTCGCAATGATGTCGAATACTCGTTTGATTATCATCTGTGCTTTATTTTTTAGGAGTCACTTCAATATAATAATAACCATTCTCAAGAGTCTTGAGGATTTTTACTTCACTCACTGCCTTTGCAGATTCGAGTGAGGCTAGATTATCTGGTGAGATTGATGCGAACATGCGCAATCCCTCATATACTGCAACCTGCTCAATAGCTATTGCCATCAGTTTGCCGATACCTTTTCCACGGGTGCGATAATCTGCCATACGACCGCGGAAACATTTGCCATTGAAGAATGAGCGAAGAAAGAAGTATCCCAATATCTGCTCACCATCATCAACCACAAAAGTCTGAAACGCCTTATTCTTAACAATTTTTCTTACAGACTTCTCATCAAACTCATGTGGTTTGAAGAACTCGAATGCTTTCTCTGGCTGTTCCTGAAAGAACCGCACCAAAGGTTTTACGTCTGCCTCCGTAGTCTGGCGAACAGAATACTCGCTGCTCAAAGGCGCTAACAAGCCATTAACACTTTTCAACTTACTGTGATAACGGCATGTGAACAGCCAACCGTTCACGCTCTCAACCATCTCCCACAGAAACCCGAATTTATCTCTGATTATATGTGCAACTTCGTATAGCATAACATTAGAAGTGTTTCATTATTGTATTATAGGTATTGTCGACCAAGTAATTCTCCTTAAGGAATTTATAACCATTCTCTCCCAATGCGTGAATATCACTGGTCAATATTTTATTAACTGCGGTAGTAAAAGCATCAACGTTATTGCTTGGCACCCAACAACCATATCCGTTCTCACTGGCAATCATACCAGTATCACAAATAGGATCAGTACATGCAATTACAGGCATCCTATTCTCTAGATAAGGTAACAGACGCGATGGATAGTTCGGGATAGTGAACCTGTAATCAATAAAAATCAAACCCACCTGACACGCCTTAGCTAACTGGTCATACTCCTCTTTTGGCAAACCATTTAATAGTGTTGCTGCAGTTGCTTCTGTATTGTCAAACCAATCTTTTAAGCTCATATAATAAGTACCATTGCCAACTACAAGGAAATGACAATCTTTTCTGTCTTTGTTAGCATTCAAACACTCGATCAAAAAAGGAATACCCTGAGGCGCGCCTAGGTTTCCTCCATATAGGAAAATCGGTTTGTCCGTAGGCAAGTTATATTTCTGCAGGATACTAGTGCGTTCACTATCTGTCAATGGTGAACCATCTGACAATTCAATGGAATTTGGAGCAACTTCGACATTATCAGCTGAGATCTCGGGATTATGCTCCAATATATATTTAACATTTGCTGGGCTCATACAGCCAATGTAGTCACTCAAAGCATACAACGTCCTCTCTTTACTGCGGAAGTACTTATACAATACGCCCTTAACACCCGTCTTGCTGAGCATTCCCATATCTACAGCATTCTGTGGGAAGATATCTTTCAAGAGCAGATAAGTTATAGCTTTGGGATTAATCCGCTTTGCATACCTAATTACGTTCGGGAACGTGATGGGTGGAGTGCTATAAAGAATAAGATCAAAGATAACTCCCTTACAGAACTTCTTAATCGCACGCTTATATAAATATTCTATTGAAAGTTGACCAATGCCTTTCTCGACTACATTTGTTTTCTGAACGTTCAAAGTCTTTACCGAAAGAATATGTACTCCATCTTGCTCAATCATCATAGTCTTTCTTCCGTCACGTCTTTCTGTAGGCGACACAATATAAAGATTGTGCCCCTCAGATCTGAATTTTCTCATCAGATCCGTATATATGCCTCGCTGCTCAATCGTAAGCATTTTTGACATTGTCAAAAAAAGTACGTTCATATTCTTTATGATTATTTCATGTTCACGATCTGTAATCTCTTCCAGCACCAATGCCACACTATCCATACAGGTGCCCAAAGGACATCGGCCGGATAATGGGAGAGGAGATGAAGGTTATGTTTTATAACACGCCACACGGAGCCGATTTTTCCGTCTGGCGAATTGGAAAGTCTTTTGTCGTGATGTCCGAAGTTGCCCCCACGCATCACTTGTTCAAGAATATATTTACCTTCTTTCTCATCGGCATTGCAAATCAGGCACTCGTCTTCAAGCAGAAAAGCATATTGCATTATCCACATCACGCCTCTAGCAAAGCGAATCATCCCGAATTGCTTAAAGTCGGCAAAGACCTCTTCTTTATGCTTTCCCTGTGCAGTCTTGAGAACAAAATAGTAATCCAGAAGTTGCCGCATACCAATGCCCTCATAAAGGAAATGGCGATAGATATGCAAAAGGATATAGAAAAGATTGAATCGAATAGACGGAGTTACCAGTCCATCGTTTTTCGTGAATATTTCCTCTTTGTGAACCTCGAACCATTTTTGCAGGCGTTTGTTTTTGCGAAGGTTCATCAGGACTTCAGGAACATAGTGCATTTCCACCTCGATCCCTTTGAACCTTTTGAGATGTAAATGCTTGTAGTCCCATTGCGGATTCGAATCCCCCAAAGAATGCGCGTATTCGATGGCTCTTTCCCTGCCGCAGTCAACAAATATGTCTATGTCTCCAGGTTGGCGCAGAGATGAAAGGGCCTCTCCATAGAGTTGCGCCATTGCCTGACCCTTGAGTATGGATGATCGTATGCCTGATTCTGATAGTTCTTTCTGCAGTTGCCGGCAATGTGCATCCAGAGACTCATTGCGTTTTTGAATATCAAGGACTTGGGAGAGCCATTCTAACCAGAGATTTTCAGGAATTGCGCAATCCGGATGATTTTTTCTCAATTGCTGAACACCATAGAATGCTACGCCCGCCAAAGCCTGCCTATTTGCCTCTTCGTATATCGCACACCAATCCTGTTCCGAAGGAGACAGCGGGACTGTCATCTCCGGGTGAAGGGATAATTGAATTAAGGGGATAATACTGGTAGGCATAATGCATTGTATGCTTTAAGTGAGGCAAGTATTATGAATTATCTGAGTCTTGAGAATCATCCATCGTCAACTTTTCCACCTTCCTTACCATATCACGATACTCCTTCTTATACGGCTGTCGCTTGAAATGGTGCTGCATTACCAGCTTCATAGTAATCCAGATACCGATGTAAGAAATGTGAGACTCTTTATTTAAGACTTTATTGACACTTAAGCACTTAGTCTTTTAGACTCTTTCAAACTCATCAATTTCAAATCATTCTCCCGTGTTGCCACAGGCTGGAAATAAAGCGTATCGGTATTGTTCACCCCATACGGGAACTTAAACACTCCGAACTGAAATGTATAATATGGCATGCAGTCTTTCTTCTCCTTATATATTTCTGTGAAACCTTCTTGAAGATTACCGCTGTACATATGTACATACTCATCCTTGATACCAGCTCCTCTCTTACGACCGAAATAGAATTCCATTCGAGATGTATTGCGGCCATCGCCTTCCACAGTAGTAGAGAAAACATATTTGTTTTTCCACTGACAACCATAGATGCAAGAACCATCAATAGGAGCTATCATTTTCACGGAATAATCATTAGGATTCATCAGATAGATAAAATCATCTGCAAAGGGCGCGTCAGTAGCATAAAGCAAACCCTCGGGAAGCGCAAAAACCACACAACCACGATACTTCTGGTCGTTGCAGCATACACGTTCTACCCTTTTGAAATTGTCTGTCACCTTCCATATCGCAGAAGCTTCATCAAAATCACCTGTAAATATCCAAAGGCAATCGCGATAAGGATCATTCACGATAGCATGAACGTGATTTATGGTGTCTTGTGGGAATGTATATACGACCTCCCACTTATCATTACCGATACGTTTATAAACCGATACCGGCTTCTTATCCCTATTGCCAAGATACCCTCCAAAATAGATCCCATCATCTACAGAAGAAATTCCTTCCGCCTGAGTAAATATTAATGGTCGAATACCTTCACCACATAAGAACCCCTCTGACAACTGACCCGAATTTAAGTCCAGCTCATAAATCATACTCCCTACAGAAAGAAGCAGTATATCTTCGTTTAGAGCCCAAGCAGAACGCACTCCCATTCTAAGCAAGCGATACAAGTATCTGCAACGCCCAAGGATTCTCTCTTTCTTGCTCTTGAAAATTAGAAAAGATTTCACCAACCTACCGTTTTCCAAAATGAGCACTTCTCCCCAGCGGTAGCACACCAACTTGCCTGAGGGAAGGAAGCAGAGGGGTGAAAGGCTTTTCTTCTCCTGATTATTATAGCGCATACAACAATCCATGTGTACAATAAAACCTTTGTACTCGTTTAGTAATGTTACAAATCACTTCATATCCTATAGTGCCGAGGTCCTGAGCCATATCATCAGCCGTATAGGTCAAATCTCCACTTTCACCGATAATAACCACTTCAGTCCCCATTTTTACGTCTGGGATTTCTGACACATCAACCAAAGTTTGATCCATACAGATTCGCCCTACAATTGGTGCTTTACTGCCATTAATCATAACGAATCCTTTATTCGAAAGAAGTCTGTTTAGGCCATCGGCATAACCTGTTGTGACAGTAGCCACCTTCATTTCCTTTTTAACCATGTAAGTTCTACCATATCCAATCGTTTCTCCAGGATGAACGTTCTTCACCATTGACACTACCGATTTCCATGTCATAGCTGGTTTCACCCCATCAGGCAGCTGGTTTTCCACATCAGGTTTTAGTCCATATAGCACTATCCCTAAACGCACAATTTTCCCAATACCCTCAAATTCGGAACTGTTTTTCAAGTAATAAAGACCGCCAGCCGAATTGCAGCAATGCACGTATGGTAGTTTCAAGTCGGCAACAGCATCTGCAACAGCCTTGAACTTTCGAATTTGGCCATAAGTAAACTCCTTTGCATCTTCCGAGTCGGTATCGGCTACACACAAGTGGGTAAACAAACCTTCTACTATCAAAGAGTCTGAATATTTACGAATAATTTCTTCGCATGAACTTGTGTTATCACCGTCTAAACCTATTCGGTTCATTCCGGTATCAATGGCAAACTGACATTTTACTCTTTGACCTGTTTGACTCAACGCCTCTGCAAACTCTTCAGAAACGATGGCTTGCGATAAATCAAGGTAAGACAATGTTTTTGCATACTTTGGAGATGTATATCCCAAGATTAGAATTTCTCCTTTGATGCCCGCATTCCTCAACCCTACAGCTTCATCGATGTTCGATACTGCAAAAAGACGGCATCCTTGTTCGGACAACCACCTTGCAATATGAGCATCGCCATGGCCGTATGCATCAGCCTTGATTACAGCCATTATTTCAGGATCTGCCAGTAGGCTATTCTTATAAATGAAATAGTTCTGCTTTATCTGGTCAAGATCTATCTCAATCCATGACCTGCGCTCCATCTGATTTACAATGATTTCCATTGCTATATTCTGTACCTCTTCGGCACGAAGTAGGGATACGTTGGATTCTTCTGGTTATTAATATAGTTAAATAATTCTTTAGAACGTGTCATATAAACTGGCACGCCATCAATGACAGCAGATTTCAAGACACCTGCCGTCTGAAGGTCATTGTAGAAGTTGGCTTCTGCAAAATATTTTGTCCATCTATGCCTGCGTTCGCGTATGCGCAAAGGAGTCTCTCGCTTACTTTTTTTGATAATAAATTCGCGCTCAAAATACCAGTCCTTTACTGGCCATTCAGGTACTTCCTGCGACACATGGAAGATGGTGAGGTAGTCTTTGATATCCACCCCAATACCGATGTTCCAAGCATCATGTTCTGCACAATAAGCCCAAGCACTATTTGGTCCATGAGCCGTTGGCAATTCCCCTTCTATGTTATGCTCCATCATAGCCTCGGCATGTGCACCGATTGCAGTAAGAGGATTGAGTGGAAACTTGCTGATTTCCGCATCATCATAACGCATAAGGGTGAAAGGAAGGAGACCGGCTGTTACAGGAGATTGGAAAACATTATAGACCGTTGTGAAATTCTGAGCCACATCATCCATATAGTTTTCTATATAATCGCCATAGCTGTTCTCTTCCTCAAACGAACGAATTGCAGGCATAGCCAATGAGCCGCCCTCGTTGACTAACTCATACAACTTGTCAATAACTTCCTCTGCCGACAACTTAGCACCTGCAAGTGCATTGTAAGACGAATGAATCACCATGATGTCATCCTTCTTCACGCCATTGTCACGCAAGTAGGCTATTATCTTGTTAAAGTCAATAGGTTTGGTATCGTCCACTTGCACACCATCAGAAGAAGCTCCTCGGAGCTTCTTTAAGGTCTTCACGTTGTTCCAGTAGAAGCAACGTAAAGCAACCTCTACTTTGGGCGAAGCCAGCACTATTCTATGATAAATTGAACCTAATCCCATTGCTTACATTTTCTTTTCTACAATTTCGGCAAGCTCCATCACGGTATTCCAAGAAGAGATTTCCTTCAGTTTGAAGATGAAGTCATATTCTTTCTCGATAGTCACAAGGATTGCTACACGGTTCACAGAGTCCATATTCTCTGCGTCCATAAAATTAAAATTCTCTTCTGTCATGATTCGCTCGTCCTTGAGCACTTCGAACGCGATACGCTTCACGTCATTGATTACATTCTGATCCATTTGTTATACTATTTTTGATTACAAATTAAATGTTTCTTTGATAGTTTTTCTATCCACCTTTCCATTTTGGTTGAGTGGAATGCTTCGAATAAACAGCCATTTATTCGGAACTTCGTAGGCAGGGAGTTCTTTGGTCAAAGCAGCCCTATGCTCATGATAGTCATACTCCCTTCCTTCAATGATGATGGCCAGTTCCGTATTGCCTTGTTCGTTCACAAAAGGCATCACAACTGCATATTTACCTCCTGATATGGCTGCATATCGGTTCTCTATCTCACCAAGCTCCACACGGAAGCCATTGATCTTCACCTGAAAGTCTTTTCTGCTGACATACATTAGATTGCCATCTTCTGCATAATAACACATATCGCCAGAGCGATAGTAGCGAACGCCATCTACCATCAGGAACTTTTCCCTATTCTCTTTGTCATTCTCCCAATAACCTGGGGTTAACTGAGGTCCACAAAGGCAGAGTTCGCCCTCTTGATTCGGAACACTAATTACCTTATCATTTTCATCGAGCAGCAAAAGTCCGTTGTTCTTAAATGTTTTGCCAATAGACACAATATCATTGGCAGACTTGGGAGAAGTTATATTGCCCTTGTCAATAAGATAATATGTGCAGAAAACAGTATCTTCCGTTGGACCATACATGTTATAGCTAACCATATTTGGATTGGCCTGATGCCAAGGAGTTATCACCTTGCCCGTAAGAGCTTCACCACAGAGAATGTTGTAACGAACACTTCCAAGGTCCACCTCATCGAGATAAGGAAGAAGGTTGCGTATCATAGAAGGAACCATCTGTAGAACTGTCAGCTTATATTCCTCAAGCAGACCGGCAATATAAGTGAACTTTACGGCTCTATTTGGAACGGTATAGATACTTGCACCCTTTGCCAAAGGAATCACGTATGACGAAACGGAAAAGTCAAACGTCAAGTCAAATGGCTGTAGGCAACGGTCAGCAGAAGTGATATCAAGTCCAATATGATTCATCGAATCAATGAAATGAGCCACATTGCCCCTTGTCAACTGCACACCTTTGGGCTTTCCGGTACTGCCCGAAGTAAAGATGATGTAAGCAAGCGTATCATCGCAAACCTCTGCAATCTGCATAATATCCTTGCGCACATAAGCCTCATGAGAAAAAGGGCTCGTAGATACTATGATAACTCCTTCCACAGGTATCGTATAATTTGCATCAGCCGAAAGGATGGTGCGGGTATGAACGCTATTTATCACCTCAACATGACGCTCCTTGGGTTGACTTGGATTCAGTGGAACGTATGTCTTTCCGCAAAGCCATAATGCCAATATGGATGCATAGGTACGAATATCATCTGTTGCATACAAGCCTATAAGATTATCATCAGCACTACTTATCACATCGTATATCTGTTCCACATAGTCAAAGAACTGCCTATAGCTATACTCTTTGTCTGCAATACAAAATGCTATTGTGTCTGAATCCCTCAATCCAAACACCGGAACCATGAATTGTTCTTTAAAGTTTGTCATTGTTTATTTTACTATTGACTTTATTATTTCCAGAAATCTTATTGGATTCTTAAACTCTGTTGCTGCTTCTTTTATCACATCATCCGGCAATTCCCACCATTTTGACTCCAAAAGCTTTTCTATAACATCTTCAGAGAAACGATATTTTATCACTTTGGCAGGAACACCGGCAACGATTGCATAAGGAGGAACATCGCGAGTAACCACTGAACCTGTGCCTATTACTGCACCTGCTCCAATTTTTACTCCAGCTACTACGGTAGCGCGTGCGCCTACCCACACATCTGCACCTATAATAGTTTTTTCTGTAGGAGGAATCTTATACTCTGCCAATTTTTTGCTATTGCCAACATTACCTCCTTCATAGAAAGCTGAAGAGGTTGAAAGCCAACCAATTGGGTGAGTTGCACCACCACATAAGAAGAAGTCTCCTATACTACAAAAAGGACCAATTTGTGCGTTATAAACTTGAGAGTCATAACGTACATACGAATATTTATCCATAGTAGAGTTATGAAACTCTGTGGCAGAATCTACATGTGAAGTTGGGTGTATTTGGCTATTAATCACACAACGTCCCCTAACTATCTTCTTAAAAAACTTGGAATATAAATAGGTTAAACTAATCATTTTAAAATATTTTTTAGATAGATTTCCGCAGCATTCCAGTCAGATAAATCTCTTGCTGTTTGTTTAGCATTATCTGATATTCTCTTCTTTTCTGCAGCACTCATTTTGTTAATCATTTTAATTATAGAAGCAAGTTCTTCTGCATTTCCAGGTGTACATAAAAAACCATTTTCGCCGGATTTGATGATGCCTTCCATTCCTCCATTATTACCTGCAATGGTGATACACCCTCTTGACATCGCTTCAAGATAAACCAACCCAAACACCTCATGATCACTAATCATCACAAAGCAATCCGATTTGTCATACCAGTTTATTATCTTCTCGCGCTCTATCTTGCCTAAAAATGAAACTGCATCGCCCAATTGATTATTGAGAACATAATCAGATGTGCTTTGTGTAGCAGTATCTTCCTTCCCTATATATCGCAAGGAAAAGTCTTTCTGAGGATATACTTCATAAAGTGCTTCTGCAATAGCCTGTGGATGCTTATAAAAAACCATACGTCCTACAAACAAGAAGTTTCTAATAAGATCATTATCCCATTTTCTATTAGGATACTCTCTTTCAAGGAAAGAAGAAGCTATGCCGGAATAACAAATAAAGCGATGATTTCTTAACCTGTATGCCCCTTCAATACTACGTTGAATGGACAATGAACGATAACCTAACACATCAATTTGGTTCAATCTTCTTTCGACTTCAGCACCTAATATTTTCTGGATGGTTTCAGCACTATCATGAAAAACAACAGCCGTTTTTGCATGATTGAATTTACCCCTTATGCGCTCTATAATCTCCACTGTAGGATTACAAAAATGTCCGATAATGGCATCAGGTTCGAATCCGATTCCTTCAAGTACTTTTTGTAAACGTTGAGCATGTTTGTCGAGAGTTGCTTTCCGGAAAGATCCATGAGGAATATACTTCAAAATTGGAATGCTCAGAACCTTTGCTCCATTATGGTCATAATGAGTTTCTTTGGTATCTAAACTCATCGCAGAGTTATCGCCACATATTTTCTTTCTCAATGCAGGCAACATTCTACCCAACATAAGATAAAGTTTTGGGAACTGAGAACGATAGTGAGCCACTATCACTTCATGCCCCTGCTTTACCCACTCATCCACAAAAAAATTACATACTTTGGGGTCAGTAGGAGTTGCCTCCTCATGCCACATTGGGGTTATAAATAATATCTTTGCCATATAATAATCTTCGCTATTTTGTTGCGTAATATCTGTACTGTTTAAGAATAGAACGTTTTCAAAAATGTCCTTATTCAACTTTTTACCAAGAATAGATAAAAGCGAATGCCGATAAATAGGTCCTATGATATACTATTACTCTGTATAAATACTATTTTCAATCTTTGCAGTTTCTTCCCAAGAGAAGCAGGGACGCAACGGCTGTTCAACTCTATTATTGAGCATGAATACAATTCTATCTGAGATATTTTCTACAAAGCTTTCCCCATGGCAAAATGTATTTTCCTCGCCCATAGCTTCCGGAATACCCCCAACCTTAGCTCCCACAGCGTTAGCGCCACACGCAATTGCTTCTACAGCTATCAACGGCAGTCCCTCATTTCGACTTGGGAGAATGAGTACGTCCACACAATTCAACATTGAAGGCATATTTTCTGCAGGAACGTTACCCCACATCTTGAGTGGTACATTATATTCAAAACATTTTGATTTTACGTAATCCTCCATTTTTCCTGAGCCCATAATCCAAAATTCTATAGGTGACTTGTATTTGTCGTTCACGGCTTTAAAAATACTTGGAAACAATTGGGGATTCTTAACTTCTATAAGATGTCCTGCAAATGCAACAACTTTCTTACCATAGACTCCTTTATCCTTCTTCAAAATAGTTCTATATGAATCTTCATATTTCTTAAACAAGTTACTAACCCCATTGTATAGCACTATTCTGTTCGCATGGTCTGAAATCCTTTTAGATGTTTCTAACAGCGCTTTACTTACCATAAAATTTAATGTTGCCTCTTCTAAAATTTCCTTTGTCATTCGGAATTCATAATCACTATCGAACGGTGCAGTATGAATATCAGTTCCGTGCCACGTCACATAATAAGGTATTCCATAACGTCTTTTGATTTCTAATGCCAGCCTCCCTGAATTGGTGGAATTAGCTACAATTTTGTCGTATTGTTTGAACAATGATATATGTTTAAACTGCCAATTCTTATTAATAATAGGGCTTCTATGAAGTTTATTCATTAGAATATAATCTATTAATGAGAACTTACGCCATTTCAAATTAATTTTGATGCCATCTATCTCAATATCATTAGGTCTTTCTATTTTATTTTGCCCTTTAAGCTTTCTATACAACCACCCCGAATAAATCTGAAAAGAATATACATCTATGGAATAATTTGCAATCTTCAATAAGTGACTTATTCGATTCAACTCTGCATTCATCATACCCTTCCGGTTGTAAATGCTATCTTCAATTATTATTGCAATTTTCATACTTTACGCGATTTTATTATTTTACTAGGATTCCCTCCTATGATGCTGTATTCCGGAAAATCCTTTGTTAGAACACATGCCATTGCGATAATAGAACCCCTTGAGATATGGCGTCCTGGAGTCATTTTTACATCGCGACCAATCCATACGTCATCATCAATGATGGTGGTTTTGCGAGCTCCCATTCCTTGAAAACACATTGGTTTAGAAGTATCTGACACATCATGATTAACATCAAGGATGAAGCAGTTAGGACCCATCATCACATAGTTGCCAATAATCGTATCACTAGGGATATGACAGTTAATGCCTATGCCGGAATAATCACCAAGTTCAACATTAGTACCAGAGCCGAACCACGCTCGTCTTTCTATGTTTACATGGTTACCACATTTTTTAAATATCCGTTTGCATAGAAAGGTTCGAACGCTTTTTCCAAACCTGTTTGATGGAAGGTATTGTCCTATACTATAGTATAAAACAAGACAAATCAAAGAATGTATTTTGATTTCTTTATTATTTATTTTCATTATCCGCTAATCTGTTGCGGATAAGCTTCGCTGGGGCTCCTCCAACTATAGAGTATGGCGGAAAGTCTTTAGATAAAACAGAACCCATTCCGACAATTGTACCTTTCGCGACATGACGACCTGGAGTCAAAATAGTACGAAGCCCAATCCAAACATCATCTTCTATGATAGTTTGTTTTGGAGGTAACATACCTTGGTCGTTCAGCGGAATATCAGTTCTGTCAAACCGATGATTTTGTGGCCAGATTAAGCAATCTCGCGAGATGATTACATGATTGCCAATTATTGTATTACTAGGCAAGATTGTTCTTGCTCCAATGCCAGACTCATCTCCCATTTCTATATTGCGACCTGATCCGAAGTTTACCCGTCTGTTAATAGTTCTAATATGACCGCATTTCTTGAAAATGCGCTTAACGCAAAAAACTCGAATCCTGTTACTTACCCCCCCCCATACAAAAGAATAGGAATCTGGAAGGTATTGGGCAAAGCCGTAATAGATAGCCAAGAACAAAATCTGCTTGACTGAAATTTCAAATCCTTTAATTTTCATTTTAGGGCAATTTTATGTTTATAATAAAAATCACTATGACCTACAGAGACGAAATAGAAGCCCATCAGCCATAAAGAATTAATTTGGACATACAACATATTATCTATTGCAAAGAATAGCTGAAATATAAAATGATACATATAAAAATTATCCTTTGTTATGCGATATCTTTCCAATTGCATTTTGAGGTTTATCCAAATAATAGTAACGTATAACACAAGGGCGACAAAACCTCCTCCTGCAAACAATTCCGCATAACAGTTATGTGAAAAGATATGATAACGATTAACTAAAACGAAATTTGAAGGTCCTACACCAAATAATGGGTGAGAAAGACCACATTTTATTGCTTCCATTAAAATCGTTGAACGACTATCATCCTGAAAACTTGTTGCTGATCTATCTGCTAAAAGACTACCAGAATAAAAAGTATCAAAGAATGGCAAAGCTACAAAGCATACTATAAGTACTATCATCAATAAAGCAAATATATTCTTGAAACTTAATCTAAGTTTTCCAACTAAAAATAGACAGACAAGAAATGGAATTTGCAAATATAGAACTTGTCGTGAAGCTGTCATCAGAGATATCCATGCTGATAATACAAACAAACCGAGGACTATGGCTATTTCCAAAAATTTCATTTTACTAAACATCGGTCGCAGCAAGAAATATATTGCAAAAGATGAATAGAACAAAAAATATGCGAACATATTAGCGTTCAAAACTTCATCTCCTAGCCGATCTTGAAATTCTTGTGCAATTACAAAGCCAATGTTTGTACTCGCATAATACATCATTGATGCGAAACTTGAAATCATTATTAAATATAGCCATTTTGCATTACCTTCCACTTGCGACAAATGATAAATTGATAAAGAAAGAAAAAAGCCAGATGCTATTTTAATCATACCTTGTAATGCAACATCTTTATTATAAGCAAATAGAGATGCTATAAATAGCCAAGCTAACAAATACATATATTTCTTTAGGCTTGGGTTTGGCAACAAATCTCTTATACAAATGAAAACTACCACCAAAAAGACGATAGGAAGTAATATATGTAGTGCTATTTGTAAAAAGCTACCTTCTAGTGCAACCGCACTAATTGCCACTAACATCAATAAACATATATTGACAAATCGACTATTACATAGATTCATGATATTCTTTGGGATATGGTGTTTTATCAATATCAGTCTTTACTACTCTTGCAGGATTTCCAACAGCGATACAGTTAGCAGGGATACTTTTTGTAACAACAGAATTAGCCCCTATAATCGAATTATCACCTATTGTTACACCTTTACATATTCTGACATTTATGCCAATCCATACATTTTCACCAATAAATATAGGTGCATTATCGGAATATTTCCATGTACGCATATCATGACCTTCTGGTGTTAAACGCATTTTTCTTCTCCACTCTGGATTAATAGGATGACTATTATTATCTGTTATAATTGTATTGCCAGCCATTGTAGTATACGCTCCTATTTCAATTCTATTCACACATTGAATCTCCGAACTAGGAGCTATACGAGAATGTTCATGCATAATGAATTGACCTCTATGAGATACTTTAATATGTCCCATAGGCCAACATCCGTCCTCAATTATAACATTTTCTTTTTTGGCACCATCAATTAAAGATATTCTTGAAGAAAGAGAAATATGGTGATTTCCTCCATAGAATATAGCTTTAGACTGCAAATCTTGTAATATTATATTCTTGCGAAAATTTTCAATCTTATCTAATATTAATCTTCTGATTTTTAATAGTATGTTCATGTCTTTTTTATTTTAAAATTTTAAATATTGCTTTTCTTTCATCTTGATTTAACGCTATAAAATATACAGATGATGTAGATATTGCCACACAAACAATTGTAGCAATTATCTGTCCGATTACTCCGTATAGAGTTGAAAACAAAATATATGACGCTAGAAAGGATATAAAAGAAGAAATGAGAATAGGAACAAGTACTTTATAGCAATATTGTCGCACAGAAAAACCTTGCACACAATGACGAGCATAAACTAATCTTACAAAAATTACGATAAAATTCGTAAAAACCTTTGCCAGAACAGCCGCAATTGGAGACATCCCCATAGCAAAAAGTAAATAGACAAGCACAATGTCAAACAGAAATGTTATAGAAGATGCTATCTGATAATTTCTAATTTTCCCTGACGCAAACACGCTCATCCACAAAGGTCCGCCAATAGCATTAAGCATTGATGCAATTAAAAAATAAATTACAAATTCAGACGTGTATTCGGGCACATTCCCTAACCAAAGACTTAAAAGCCAATCAATATTGAATATTATTGGAAGAGACACAATAAACAATAAGAAATACGATACTTTTGAAGCATTATAGATTAGACTATATAAATAGTGCCAATTGCCTACAGCATATGACTTTGTAATTTGAGGTTGGTATGCAGTTTGGAAGTTTGATACTAGTCCACTAATAGCACCATTTGCTTGTTGCGCTATTCCCATAGCCGCATTAGCTGTTACCGAATGAAAGATATTGGTTAAGATTGTAGTTCCCTGTCCGGCCCCAACAACAGCCAACTGGCCGAGCAATGTCCATCCCGAAAAACTAAATATTTGCAAAAACATTTTTTTGTCAAAAAACAGCCTATATTTTGTTTCCGGGAATCGTTTACGGCAAATTACTCGATATATTATGAGGTTTACAAAAGAAATTGACATCATTAAAACCCCATAAAATATCAGTTTATCAAATGGAGCATAAATTAAAGATAGAGCAATACATAATTTCATAATAGAATCAATAATGCTAATATAAGCAAAAATTGTCATTCTTTCATGTGAAATTACGCATGCACTAAATGGAACAACAATCATGTTTATGGATAACGTGAATACAGAAAATTGATATAACCAATTTGCCGCAACCTCTCGACCTTCAGGTATGTTAATTTTTGAATTAAGGAACCAAAGACCTATTGTTTCACATAATATTAAAATAATACCAGATAAAATAATATGAGTAGTCAAACTCATACTAAACATATCACTTAAGCGTTCCTTATCTGCTTTACCTAACTCAAAAGAAAGAAATCTTTGAGTAGCAGAGGTCATAGACGTCTGCATAAAAGAAAACAAAGCAACAACACCTCCTACTACGTTGTATAGTCCATAGTCAGAAACACCAAGTTGTGCCAGCACAACTCTAGATGTGTATAGTGCAATTAGCATGGTTATTACCATTCTAACATATAGGACAATCGTATTTTTAAATAAGCGTTTTGAATTATTTATTTGTTCCATACATTAGTGTCTACCAAAAAAATCATAAAAGTTCTTTGAAAATATTGAGAGTTTGGTAATTACAAAGGTTTTCGGAGTCAACCGATTTGAATTTATCTTTGCCAGACTATCGTAGAATGGCACATGAATAAAGGAAAATACGTGTTCTCCCAGCTTTTAGACTTCCTTGACAGGAACGATTTCAACTATCTGGCTCGGAAGTATGAAGATGACAAATACGTTAGGGATTGTCGTTTTTTGTTTTTGTTTTGACCGAAGCAGCCGACTGATCCCATCTATTTCTGCGTTCTGGTCATCAAATTTCCGTTTTTATATCTCTTTCCGGTCATTTCGACCGGACTATTTGTCCATTTTCAATGGCAGAGGCGTAGTTCCCCCTTGAAAGCACTTCTCTATGTGCATATTTTCGTTTCAGGCAACCACCAGATGTGCTCTCTGCTCTATCCTGTCTGCCAGCTGCACCACGTTTGCAGTGTGGATGCCGAAGAAGATGTACAGGATTTCCGTCAACTTCGTCCGGGCCTTGACCCGCCTCAGGTCGTAGTGCTCTTTCTGTGTGCCGAACGAGCCCTCCATCGCTGTCGCCCTCACCCTGGCAAGTTCCTTTCTGACAAGGTCTTTTCCCTTCTTCTCCTCGCTGAACGGCCTTCCTCGCTTCACGAACGATGTCTGTATCCCATTCTCATTACCCCTCACTATCGGTCATACGTATGACTTGACTCCCAGTTTCGGTCTCATACTCTTACTGACAAGTCCGACGTTCTCTGCCATCGCATGGAGCGGGAGCAACTTCTTCATCCTGCCCAATTCACTCTTTTCAAACGTTGACCGATAGAGGTCATAAAAAATCGAACTCCGAGAACCAGGGATATAGATTTAACCTATCGCGATGATACTCATCCTTTCCTGTTACTGGGAAACAGCAGTCACCATAACCAACAACATGGAGTATTACAGTTACCCTCCCATTATTCCAAAGCATGATGGTTGGCTTATATTTATCTTTGAAGGCCTTAAGGAATTCAATCTTGACAAGATCATAATCGTAATCCACTCGGATGGGGTTTCCGTTATGGTCTTTATATCGTCCATTTACATCGACCTTGTAGTACCCAAAAGGCTGAAGGCAAGTAGCATACAAACCCGTCAGTATTAAATACGTATCCATGATTTATTATTGTTTACTCTTGATAATCTCCCCTGGGAAGGTCTTGACTCCAGTTTGTTACCCGAGAACCATTTGCTAGCATAGAACACTTCAGAATTGGGATATTTTTGTCGAAGCAATTCAAATGGAAGTTAGCCTTTCATTTCCGAAATATATACGACTTCAACGGTAATATCCGGGCCGCCAGATTTAAGACAAACAATATCTCAAATGTTAAACTTGCTCATATTGATTGATCGCATAAAAACCTATCATTCACTGCAATAAACCGAGAGAGAGGCATTACACACTTCATAAGCATAGCTCTTTAATACTCCCAACAACTGTAGAATATCTGCCGAAGCATCAGCCTTGCTCAAACCTGGCTGAACAATATGCAGATTAACAACAATCTTCTTAACCAAACAGGCATCCTGAGAAAGCTGCCTCAGCGCTTCCAAGTCACCCTTCAAAATACGATTCTCTCCTTTTTCAGTATTTGCAACACGTTCTATCAAACGCCTGAAGATGTCTTTGTCTCCATTCTTCCACTTCAAGCTCTTTTGCGCCTGCCCGCAAACTTCATAGAAATTGGATATCCGCTTACTTACCTTTCCGTCCTCTGCAAATTTCAGATGATATAAGTTTACAAAGATTGTCTTTGCATCTTGGTTTACACCTATCAAATCGGCAATCTCTCCGCTGCCATCATCATCAAAAACCAGTTCGTATTGGTCCCGAATCTTCTGCCAAACAAAATACTGGATGCTGTTCCTCTTATGAGGCCAGTCCATAGACTCGGCATTCAAGTCTACCCCATCCCAATCATAAGATATCAAGTCATCAGGATTGAAGGGAGTTGTAACCTGTCTCAACGTGATGTAGTTGTTAGCATATAGCATCGACCCATCGGCAAAGAAGATAACCGGGGAACGCTTCTCAGAATTGAAATAGTCTACGATGTCATCAAATCCAACTTGATTAATTCGGAACGAAATCTTTGGACCATAAAGCTTTTCTACGGAATAGCTATATCTAGTCTGGTCGCCATCCACAATAGCTGAATATATGATTCTATACTGAGTCCGCAATTCGCCGAACGAGATATCAAACAAGATATCTGTCGGCATATTCCTAGGGTCCCAATCTCTTTGAGCTATCTCAAGTGAGGCATCGAAAAGGTAAATGTCGTCATCGTATCCTTCAAATCTAAGCATCTGTTCAGACGTGATATTCTTGTAGACATCATCATCCCAGTCAATGGCAATAGGCCTTATCTTCGGACAGGAACCGATAGCTGTAACCTTGAGTGTATGTTTAAACAACTCATCGTTCGGAATTGACGGGTCTTCAATAAGAGACCCTATCCGATGAGTCCAATTTTTGAATGAAAGAAGGTTGCCGCGGCGATAACTCCAAACCTTTCCTTTCTTTGAACAGCCGTGAGTAATCCGCTCCCCTTTCAAGATTCCTGACGCAAAAATATTGTTCTGATGTAATTTATTTTGAACCGCCTCGTCAAGCCCGTTCTCGACATCCCGCCCGACAAATGACTTGAAAGATATGTCTCCGGCAATTGGTTTACGTCCGCCGAAGTTTTGGACAAGAATACGGTTGATGCCATGAAATGAGCGGAACATATTATCTCCATCCACAAGAGTCTGTTTGGAGCCGAAAAGAGCTTCTACCAGTTTATCGAAGTTGGCGTTCCTGTTGGAGGAATTGATATAGAGGTGCTTGTAGTGCCCAGCATCGAACTTATGTAGTAAAATAACGCTCCAAATACGATTCTGTATCCCCTCAAAGCTGCTCCATTCGAGATTCTCCAAGCGACCAAGGATAATGACAAGCATGTCACCCGCCTCATTGACATCGGCATAACGATAGTCATAATCATTTTCTGTATAGACGAGTTTCCAATTGTCTGGATTCCACTCAAAATTGTCAAGCCTATAGATTACGGTGCTAAGCGCAGGATTAATACTTTGAAAAGGAATGTTTGAGTCGTTTAGGTTCGGGAACTCATTAAGCAAATCGGCGAAAGCGATTTCGTTGTCAGTTGTTCGGTCGTTCAGACCAGGAATGATGAAGTTCCAATCGGCATCCTTGAGATAAAGATCACGGATATCCTCAGCCATTGGCGGATAGGCCATATTAGTCACAAAACTGGCTTCCCCGATATTGTGCCCTGCTGTTCTGGTAAATCTTCCTATGAATTGTAGGGTGATGGGAAGACTCTGCTTTTCATCATGGATAGCTGCAACCTTAAGCTGAGGCAGGTCAAATCCTTCACCCAGCATATTGACGCACACTACAATCTTGTGCTCGCCACGCTTTATTTCTTCAAGAAGAGCTTGTTGACCAGGTTTCCCGCTATAGATTACAATAGGATTAAGGTCTGCATATTGCTCGTAATGCTTGAAAACTTGGTCAGCCCGTTGCTTGTCTTTGCAACGAGCCATAAGAATATGGTCGTTGCCCGCAGCAATATCTCTCCGGAGGATTTCAACCGCTTTGCGGGCGATAACGGAATCTGCATTCTTTCTATCTATTTCGTAAACAGGTTCAAAGTTGATCCGCTGATAATATCCCTGCTTTTGGGCCGAGCGAAGAGAAAACGTATAAATGAATTCGCCTCTCATCTTCCGCCCATCATTGCGGAAAGGAGTGGCCGTGAATTGAATTATGATGGTTCTCTTGAATTTATCCAGGAACTCACTCCACGTTGCTGCTTCCGTGTGGTGTGCCTCGTCAACAAATAGATTGGTAACAGTTGAGGCGAGATACTCGCGTACGTCAATGGTTGTTTGGGCAAGCAATGGCATCGTTGAAACAATGACATTGGAACGAGATACTATTTCCTGCCAACCCTGTAAGTCCATCCTGGTTCTGACCACGGAGACATAAGGGTATTTGCAGCCTTTCGTTACTACCCCAAACTCGTGCAGACATCCAAGAGTAACGAATTTATTGAAGATTTGTCCGCGTAAAGCATCGTGAGGAACTGTTACAAGCACTTTTCGGCATTGAGCCGAAACGAGAATACCCAACATAGTCTCTGTCTTGCCCGTACCTGTGGGCATCACAATATTGGCTCGGTCTTTCAGTGTATAACGCCTAGAGAGATAAGCATGGATTGCGGCAAGTTGAGGCTCCCGCAATCCTGGTTGGTCTGTTTCCTTATCTTCTGGAAGATATGTAAATTGCCCTCTCCAAGATTTAACGATTTCATCTGGGGTACAATCATCAGATATTGCCGGATGCTTCAGCCAGCCTTTCATTTGGAATTCGGTCCTTTCGAATTTTGACGAGTTTATCTGGTGGTTGATTAGGAGCGCATAGTCACATTCTTCAGGGATTACCGTATTAGGGTTGGAGGTGAAGAGAAATCTTCTACCATCTTGTTCAACAATAAATGGCTGTCTGGATATGATGCGACTTTTATTGGTATTATCTATGGTAATATCATCCTGACCATAGCAACGCCATACCGTATTTTTGTCAACACGATAGATGCTCTTCTTTATGTATTTCGGCAGTCTAATCATTTGCGCATCTACATTAGGGATTGTCGTTTAATGATTTCTATTTGACCGAGGCAGCCGACTGGTCCCATCCATTTCTGCGTTCGGATCACCAAATATACGTTTTTATATCTCATTCAGGTCATTTAAGCCGGAAAATCTGTCCACTCTTTAAAACAGAGACATAGTTCCCCTATGAAAGCACATTTCCACGTGCAAGTTTTCGTTTCAGGCAACTGACAGTTGTCCTCTCTGCTCTAATATGTCTGCAAACTACACCACGTTTGTCGTGTGATTGCAGAAGAAGATGTACAGGATTTCCGCTAGCTTAGTCCTGGCCTTTACTCACCATAGGTCGTAGTACACTTTCTGACGACATCACGTTCTCTGCCATTGCATGGAGCAGAAAGAGAAAACAACGCGCTTGGGATATGCAGATATATTTTGCAACTCCTCCAAATTCAGCTTTCAACCTCCGGATGGAAGAATTATTCATGTTAGAGATGAGAAATAATTAACACAATGGCTATCAACTTATTAGTTGGTTTTCCACGTTTCACTACAGACCCTATTATTCCCATAAAAAAGGCCAGTAATACTCTCCAGTATACTTTGACCTTCAGTCTATGCAATAGAAAACCATCTACCTCAACTCCTGCCTCTTTCTGTACTCATTCGCAGCTCTTGAGACATTCACTGATTTCGGGAATGCATTTACTTTTTCTTTGATGAACGGAAGCATTTCAAGAGGTGGCTTCCTGTCTATATACGTTGCATAGCTAATTTCCATCGCCGCATACAGTTCCTCCTTTTTGTCTGAGTAGCTTTCTTTCACTTGTTCCATCAGGATTCTTACCTGTTCCCTGTCACTTGAGGATAGGTCACTCTTTCTCACCAAACATCTGAAATAAGCGTAGATATGATATGTATTCTCTCCTTTGTCATTCTCGTAGTTTTCTTTTGCCCACTTTAGAGCGTCATCGAATTTTCCCTGTTCGAGCAAGACAGTCACAAGTTCGCGTTTCGCCCTGTCCATATTGTTGTTCTTCTCCAAGGCCTGCTTGAAGCATTTCTCGGCTCGTGGGTACTGTTCATCGTAGCGGAAGAAAAAGCCCTTAAGGAAATCCCTGTCGGCTCCATCAATTTGATTAACCGACTCCCAGAATTTGTCTTTGTTGCGGGCATCATCTTTCAATGTACGGCAAAGCGACAGACAGTACCAGTAAAGCAATTCCCTATCAACATCGTCATTCCAGAAATGCCCATCATTTCTTATCTTCTCGCATATACTGATGACGAGATTGTAATTTCTCTCATTGTATGCTTCGATTACTGCCTTTATTAGGACTGAAGGAACCAGGAAACTGTCACTTGCATACTGCTGTTTCATTATCTTTTGCTGAAGATCGTAGAAGTATAATGATACGTCCTTGGTTATGTTGGCATTTACAATCCTCTTTTCAATCACCTCGCCCACAATCACTTCCAAGTCTTTAGGTAGTCTAATATGGTTTCGACGGATATAGTCACACAAATAATGGTCGAGTCTGATATATTCGTCAGAAGGTCCAAATGTAGAAACTACTCCACGGACCAGTAAGTCAGAAATCGCATTATGCAGGCTTTCTAAGTCTTCCTCGAATATTTCTTCCAGAGTGTCAAAATCAAGAAACTCAAACCTAGCCAAAATGCAAAGGACATTCAGCGAAAGAGAATTATTTTTAAAATGATCAATAAGTGGCTTTGACCGTTCGTCTCCTAACTCTATCAGTTTTGCGATGTCTGTCTTGGCCTTGACAACCCCGTGTTGTGATATGACTTTTACTGCTTCGAGTATCTGGGAAGGTGACTCAAGCAATCTTTCAACAAAGAAATCGACATCACTGTCACGAAATCCGGAATCCAGATGATAACTCTGAGCAAGGCTGTAAAACAGTTTCTTGCGGTCCAACTTGCTGAGTGGATTTATGTGGATATGCTCCAGTCTTGGCAATTCGCTAACTATGTAAGAATTGGGAGTCAGTCGTGATTTTATGAACAGGGCGAGCTGTTTGTTAAGCCTATCGTCAGAGACTATATCGGCAACCCATTTGGGGAGGTTCTTATCTGGCAAGACACAAGCCATGTTGTCGTCCACAAATATGACCTGCTGCATATCAAACAACTGATTGAGCATTGAAATTGCAACGTCAAGCTTTCCTTGATAACTTCCGGCAAGATACGACTTAATTTGTGTATCGTCGTACTGTATAAGAATAAGATTTAACTGAATTATAAAGTCCTCTAGACCATTCTTGACATCAAGCGATATGCGACAAGGCTCCATCTCGGAGGGCCGTCCCATTTTGCAGAGACATTGTTTTGCAAAGGCATCCTTTCCTACACCCTGTCGTCCGGATATTATCAATGCACGAAGATTCTGCCCGGTCATCGAATAGCGTATCTGTTCGAACTGGCCAAGTTCTTCCTGCCGACCAATCAACCTCGTTTCTCGAATCTTTATATCAGGATTCTCTCTCCAAATAATCCTCCGGAACTTTTGTTCAATATCCAATCGGAGGAGTTCAGGACTTGTAAACGTGTGGAGATTGAAGCACACTTTTGTTCGAATCCACGCTGGGCATTCTTCAAGTTTCAAATCGTTATCAATTACATACGGCCAGAAACGCTCGTACTGCGAGGGTGCAAACTTTTGGGCAGCAGCACTTATCTCTTTCGCAACCCATTCTGATTTAAGTGACTCGCGAGATATCAGCAGCACAAAGACAGTACAATCGTTGATTTTCCTATAGATTTCATCAATCGACCTGAATGCTGGCTCAAAATCATAACAGTCAATAATGCAGAAATCTCGCCCTATTAGATTATACAACTTAATTGCGAAATCTTTCTGTCTGCTACTATGTGAAATAAATGCCTTTATCATATCTTGCATATTTTGCTGTTTTGTGTTATCTAATGTCCTCCTTCCGCCACACCATCTTATTCACAATCCCCACATAGCTCTGAATAATCTTTACGACCTTGGTGGAGACATTTTCATCCACATAGTCCGGCACAGGGATTCCGTGATTACCGTCTCTGCAGAGCTCGACAGCAGTGTCAACTGCCTGAAGGAGAGACTTGGTGTCGATGCCGGCGATGATGAAGTCGGCTTTGTCGATGGCTTCAGGCCGTTCGGTAGAGGTGCGGATGCAGATGGCTGGGAACGGATGGCCTACGCTGGTGAAGAACGACGACTCTTCTGGGAGAGTGCCGGAGTCAGACACCACTGCAAAAGCATTCATCTGAAGGCAGTTGTAATCGTGGAATCCGAGGGGCTCATGCTGGATCACCCTTGGATCAAGCTGGAAGCCCGACGCGGCAAGACGATTTCGGCTGCGAGGATGGCAGCTGTAGAGAATTGGCATATCATATTTCTCAGCCATTGCATTGATGGCGTTGAAGAGACTGAGAAAGTTCTTCTCAGTGTCGATGTTCTCCTCACGGTGGGCGCTGAGCAGAATGTATTTACCCTTCTCGAGTCCAAGGCGCTTGTGAACGTCGCTGGCCTCGATCTCGGCAAGATTCTCGTGCAGAACCTCAGCCATAGGAGAGCCCGTGACGTATGTACGCTCCTTTGGGAGTCCGCAGTCGGCAAGATAGCGGCGTGCGTGCTCGCTGTAGGCCATATTCACGTCGGAAATTATATCCACAATCCTGCGATTGGTCTCCTCCGGCAGGCATTCGTCCTTGCAACGGTTACCGGCCTCCATGTGGAAGATAGGGATATGCAGACGCTTTGCTCCGATTACGCTGAGGCAGCTGTTGGTGTCGCCCAGAACAAGAACTCCGTCAGGCTTGATAGCGACCATCAACTTGTAACTCTCCGCGATGATATTGCCCATTGTCTCGCCCAGGTCTGCACCCACGGCGTTCATATACACCTCAGGGTCTGCAAGCTTGAGGTCTTTGAAGAACACTCCATTGAGGTTGTAATCGTAGTTCTGGCCGGTGTGCGCCAGAATCACGTCGAAATACTTGCGGCATTTGTTGATTACCGCTGCAAGACGTATGATTTCAGGACGGGTGCCGACAATGATAAGGAGTTTGAGCTTGCCGTTCTCCTGCCAATGTATGTCTGAATATGAATTTGCCATTACTGTTTGTCTTTAAATGCTTATGTTCGCTTATTTTACCGGATCGAAATAGGTGTCAGGGCGGTTTGGATTGAAGATTTCGTTGCAGTACATAACGGTCACAAGGTCTTCAGTCTCAGAGAGATTGATGATGTTGTGGGTGTAGCCAGGGAGCATTATCACGCTCTGGATCTTGTCGCCGCTGACCTCGAATTCTATAACTTCGTCAGTGCCTTCCTTGCGCTGCTGAATGAGACCGTGACCCTTGACCACTATGAACTGTTCCCATTTGGTATGATGCCAGTGCTGGCCCTTGGTGATGCCCGGTTTGCTGATATTGATGCTGACCTGGCCGCAGTTCAGGGTGTGAACCAGTTCGGTGAAGGACCCTCTGTCATCCACGTTCATCTTCAAGTCGAAGATTGCGCCTTCCTTCGGAAGATAACTCAGATAAGTGCTGTAAAGCCTCTTGGCAAAGCTATCAGCGGGAATCTCAGGTATCATCAGGGTCTTAGGCATCTCCTTGAACTGATGGAGCAGATCTACGATTTCACCCAGAGTTGCCTTGTGGGTAACAGGGCAGTAGCAGTACCTGCCTTCCGGGTTCGGAACCACCTCCAGACCCTCGAATTCACAGTGATGCTCTTCGCCTTTAAGTGCGCAAATCATCTCCTCTACAAGGTCGTCAATGTAAAGGACCTCCAGTTCGACACTCGGGTCATTGACAGTAATAGGAAGGTCATTGGCGATATTGTTGCAGAAGGTGGCGATTGCACTGTTGTAGTTCGGACGGCACCATTTGCCGTAGAGATTAGGGAAACGGTAAACCAGGACCTTCACCCCATTCTCCTCTCCGTACTGAAGGAAGAGGTCCTCCCCTGCTTTCTTGCTTCGTCCGTACTCGCTGTTTCCAAAACGGCCTGTAAGCGAGGCCTGGGCGCTACTGGAGAGCATCACAGGGGCCTTGTTTCGGTGTTTCTTGAGGGTGTCAAGAAGGGTGCTGGCAAAACCGAAGTTACCCTTCATAAAGTCCTCCGGGTCCTTAGGACGGTTTACACCGGCGAGATTAAATACGAAGTCACATTTCTGACACCACTCGTTAAGTTCTTCCGGAGTAGAATCGATATCGTACTCGAAGACTTCGTCTATTACGAGGTCTCCATAGCATTTAGCCTTTCCCTCTTTTATGTTATTCAGTTGTGCACAAAGATTCTTTCCTACGAACCCTTTAGCACCGGTTACGAGTATCCTCATTACTTGACGAGATTTGAGATTCCGTTAAGTTCATTCTGAATATATTCAAGAGAAGCAATTTTAGCCTTAGTTTCCTCGAGGTTCAGACGATAGGTGTTGTCGGAGTTAAATTCGTCGATGGTTACGGCCTTCTTATTGCCTTCGGTAAAGAACTTATCGTAATTCAAAGTACGGTTATCTGCCGGTACACGATAGAAGTTGCCCATATCTTCCGCTTTAGCACATTCCTCCTTAGTAAGAAGGGTTTCGTACATCTTCTCTCCGTGACGAATGCCGATTACCTTTATGTTTTCTTTCTTTCCACCGAATAGCTCACATACAGCCTCGGCTTGAGTACCTATCGTACAAGCAGGAGCCTTTTGAACGAGAATGTCTCCATTCTGGCCGTGTTCAAAGGCGAAGAGGACCAAATGTTGTTTGAAATCATAGAGCCTTCAGTTAGTGGTCAATTTTTGGACTATGCTCAAAGTCAGAGACATAGCGTCCGCTCGACCCGTCGCAAGGCCAATTTTTGTCCGTTTTTGGTATTTCTTGTTGATTATTTTTTCACTTTTTCTACGCTGGCGACAGCCTCAGGTGTCCAAGATGCTTCCTGCCGCCTGTCACCGCGTCCTCGAAGAAGTCTCCGAGGAAACGCCACACCGACACCCCCGCAAGCTTTACCGTGCTCACCACGCTCAAATAGACCGAGGCCGTCTCTGCGCCTTCGTCACTGCCGTAGTGCTGGATCACTTTACGCAATGCCGTGAACGGTCTCACCTGACGTTCCGCAAGGTTGTTGTCTATCGGCTATCGCCCGTCCCTGCGGTAAAGGAAAAGGCCGTCCTTGAAGTGGTCGAAGTAGCTCAGCGCCTGTTCCATTGGGCCTTCTTGAACTTCACGTGCGCGTGCGCCATGCAGATCAGGTGGTCGACTCCCAGCCTCCCGTCGAGGAAGTTGTACGCCGTGTAGCCGTCGGTCATTATAGCCCTCACCTCGGCCTCGCCCATGAAGTCCGTGAGGACCTTCCGGCCCCTCGACCCCTCATCGTGGAAGAAGATCACTATCCTCTCGGCCTTGTTCACAAGAACCCACATGTACTTCTTCATGTACTTGTTGAACCGCCTCACCTTGCACCACGTCTCGTCGCAGTTCACGATGCTGTCCTTCTCCAGAGCCTTGTTCTTCTCCCTGATGACGCGGTCCTTCCTTGTCAACTCTGTTTCCTGTTCGGCAATGATTCGGTCCTTCTCCTCCAGGGCGCGGGCCTTCGCGTCACGGTCCTCCTTCACATGCCTCAGCTCAAGGAACACGCTCTCCTTGTTCCGCGAGATGAACGCTATCAGGTGGTTCAGCTGTTCGTCCGTCATGTTGGCGCAATAGTCATAGACCTCCGGGGCGGTTTCCAGCATGCGCTCGAACTCCAGCAGCTCGTCCTGCGACAGAACCGCCAGCATCGTCAAACCGCGCGGCACCCACTCGCTCTGGTACTCCACATATAACCTCCACAAGTCTTCGCTGCTGTACATTGGTCTCGTTTTTCCGGCTAAGGTAAGGGGCCTTTCTCCGGGTCCAAAATTTGACCACTAACCATTAAGTTCCATTGCTATTGTGTTAATATATTTAAAGATCCATGTGGTCAAAATAGCCGCGTCTGCTATCAGTAATTTAGGCCGAAAGACCAAAGGGGCAGCGTGTTGCCGTGAGCGAATTCAATGTCATCCTTTACGATATAGGAATCCGGAAGGTCCTCAATCTGTCTTTTTCCTTTATTCCGGCCACCGATCTCGAATGTGCGGTCACCGATGACGAAATCAGACTGACGTGAGGAAACCACATCATTCTCCACACGCATCTGGTTGTAGAAAAAAGTTTCCCTCATGTTCCCTATGTCAGCTTTCCCTCCGGACAAGACTGTCATCAGACTTGGGTTGTCAATATAGACCTTCTCCACTTTGCCCAGTCCCCTCATTCCTCCCGTATCGTCCCTAAGTTGACCTATCAGCTGAGCCTTCTCCAGCAACGCGCGATAGTCTGAAACGCTGTTTCGGCTGACTCCGATTTCAGACGCAAGGCTATCCGCATTAGGTTTATACGGAGCAAGTGTCGAGATAACAGCCAGCATCTTTTTTAGTTTTTTTGCTGTCGGCGCCTTTAGTTCGGCATACTGTGCGATGTCTGATTCTATCGTTTTTGTTATGACATTCTGCATCCTCATCGGGAAATCTCCCTCCAATGCAAATGGATAGTAGCCCTCTGCAAGGTAACGTCTGAAAAGAGGGAGAGGATGAAGCACACCGTCAATACGTGACTTGCCCGCGAGTATCTCGTCAAGTGAATACTTAGATGCGTTTATGTTGTGAAACAGTTCCAGATACTCTCTGAAGGACAAACCATACAGCGTATAAGGTAGTACCCTTCGACTGAGATCAGCGACACCGTCCATGATGTCCAGTATGGAAGATCCTGAGAAAATCACCCTCATGTCAGGATGAGTGTCATATATCTGCTTGAGTTCGCGGGACCAGTCAGAATACTTGTGAACTTCGTCTATGACGAGCAAATGGCCAGCATCCTTCGAGAACTCATCCGCAACCTCGACGAGAGAGTGAGTGCTGAAATATGTATGGTCAGCGGATATGTATAGAAACTTGCAATCCGAAGCCTGTTCCTTAAGATATTGCAGGATCATCGTGGATTTGCCGACTCCTCTTGCCCCTGTGATCGCGATCATACGGGAAGTCCAGTTCACACGTTCATAAAGATACCTGTGAAAACTGCTGGTCGTAAGTTCCAGCTGCAAACGCATGTATTCGTATAACGCCTCGTCAACCATACTCAATTAATTTTGTATATCTATGCAATACTATTGCAAAGATAGCAATTGCACTCAAAAAGTGCAATTTTCCCCTATATCATGCACCCATATTGTGCACAACATTTTGTATGAGTTTTACGACTTCCTCCAGACCATCCTGTTGACGATGCCGGTGTAGGACTGGATGATCTTGACGACCTTGGTGGAGACGTTCTCGTCTGTGTAGGTCGGGACGGGGAGGCCGTAGTCGCCGCGGCGGTTCATCTCGACGGCGGTGTCGACGGCCTGCAGGAGGCTCCTCTCGTCAATGCCGGCAAGGATGAAGCAGGCCTTGTCAAGGGCCTCGGGGCGCTCGGTGCTGGTGCGGATGCACACGGCCGGAAACGGGTGGCCGGCGCTCGTGAAGAAGCTGCTCTCCTCAGGCAGGGTACCGGAGTCGCTGACCACAGCGAAGGCGTTCATCTGGAGACAGTTGTAGTCGTGGAAACCGAGCGGCTCATGCCGGATGACACGTGGATCGAGCTTAAAGCCGCTCTGCTCCAGGCGTTTGCGGGATCTCGGGTGGCATGAATATAAAACCGGCATGTCATACTTGGCTGCCATCGCGTTTACCGCATTGAAGAGGCTCCGGAAGTTCTTCTCGGTGTCGATGTTCTCCTCGCGGTGGGCGGACAAAAGAATATACATTCCCTTCTCAAGTCCCAATCTTTTATGAATATCCGAGGCCTCGATCTCGGCGAGGTTCTGGTGCAGCACCTCGGCCATCGGCGAGCCGGTCACGTAGGTCCGCTCCTTCGGCAGGCCGCACTCGGCGAGGTACCTTCTCGCGTGTTCTGAATATGCCAGATTGACATCCGAGATGATGTCAACTATGCGGCGGTTCGTCTCCTCCGGGAGGCACTCGTCCTTGCAGCGGTTGCCGGCCTCCATGTGGAAAATCGGAATGTGAAGACGTTTCGCGCCAATGACTGAGAGACAGCTGTTCGTGTCACCGAGAACCAGCACTGCGTCCGGCTTGGTCTGGGCGAAAAGTTTGTATGAACAGTTGATGATGTTACCGCATGTCGCTCCGAGGTCGTCACCGACTGCATCCATATAGACCTCCGGTTCAGCGAGTTTGAGATCCCTGAAGAAGATGCCGTTCAGGTTGTAGTCGTAGTTCTGGCCTGTATGGGCGAGGATGACATCGAAATACTGGCGGCATTTGGTGATGACCGCCGCCAGGCGGATAATCTCAGGGCGCGTACCTACTACGATACAGAGCTTGAGTTTGCCGTTTTCCTTCCAGTGAATATCAGAATAATCGAATTTAGGTGTCTTTTCCATTTCCTTATTTCTCCACTTTATCGAAATATGTGTCTGGTCTTTCAGGATTGAACACTTCGTTGCAATACATTACGGTCACGAGGTCTTCAGTCTGGGAGAGATTGATGATGTTGTGCGTGTAGCCAGGCAGCATGATGACGGATTGGATGCGGTCACCGCTGACTTCATATTCAATGACCTCGTCACTTCCCTCCTTGCGCATCTGGATCAAGCCGTGGCCGGAAACCACGATGAACTGCTCCCATTTAGAGTTGTGCCAATGCTGGCCTTTCGTGATGCCCGGCTTGGAAATGTTGATGCTTACCTGACCGCAATTCAGCGTGTGTACCAGCTCGGTAAACGACCCGCGCGGATCCACGTTCATCTTCAAATCGAAAATCGCCTTTTCTTTCGGCAGGTAGCTGAGGAATGTGGACATCAGGCGATAACGCAGACCGTCTTGCGGCATTTCGAGAGCCGTCGAAGGTCCTTCCGCAGAATCCGGCACGGCACGTACTGCACGTGCGCATTCATATATGGTATCAACGATTTCTCCAAGCGTGGTCTTGTGAGTGACAGGACAAAAGCAATAACGTCCTTCAGCGGATGGCAGCACGTCAAGTCCCTCGAATTCGCAATGATGTTCCTGACTTTTGAGCGCGCAGATCATCTCCTCGACCAGATCGTCAATGTAGAGGACCTCCATCTGTACGCTTCTGTCATTGACCTGGATTGGGAGGTCATTGGCGATATTGTTGCAGAACGTGGCGATGGCTGAATTGTAGTTCGGGCGGCACCATTTTCCGTAAAGATTCGGGAAACGATAGACGAGAACTTTGGCACCGGTCTCCTTGCCGTATTCGAGGAAAAGGTCCTCGCCGGCTTTCTTGCTCCTGCCATATTCGCTATTTCCGAAACGTCCTGTCAATGAGGCTTGTTGTGAGCTTGAGAGCATCACAGGACAAGTGTTGTGGTGCTTTTTCAATGTGTCGAGCAATGTGGATGCGAAACCGAAATTGCCCTTCATGAACTCGTCATTGTCTTTAGGCCTGTTCACGCCCGCGAGGTTGAAGACGAAATCGCATTCGCCGCACCAGCTGTCCAGCTGCTCTGGAGTCGAGTCAATGTCGTATTCAAATACTTCATCGACCTGGAGGTCTCCATAGCAGCGGGCCTTGCCTTCTTTTATGTTGTTCAGTTGGCAGCAAAGGTTCTTTCCCACGAATCCTTTGGCGCCGGTAACCAGAATCTTCATTATTTCGAGAGATTTTCAACTCCGTTCAATTCGTTCTGGATATATTCCAGAGCACCGATTTTGGCAGTTGTTTCTTCCAAGTTCAGACGGTAAGTGTTGTCAGAATTGAACTCATCTATGGTGGCACGTTTTACATCACCTTTGGTGAAGTACTGGTCGTAGTTCAGGTCGCGGTTGTCCGCCGGGACACGGTAGAAGTTGCCCATATCCTCTGCTTTGGCGCATTCTTCCTTGGTAAGGAGTGTCTCGTACATCTTCTCGCCGTGACGGATACCGATGACCTTGATGTCCTCTTTCCTGCCGCCGAAAAGGTCGCAGACAGCTTCTGCCTGTGTCTGGATGGTGCATGCCGGAGCTTTCTGAACGAGAATGTCGCCATTGTGGCCATGCTCGAATGCGAAAAGTACCAGGTCCACAGCCTCTTCGAGGGACATGATGAAACGTGTCATCTTAGGCTCCGTAAGAGTGATAGGGTTGCCGCTGCGGATCTGCTCGATCCATAGAGGAATCACGGAACCACGAGAACACATGACATTGCCGTAACGCGTGCAGCAGATCTTTGTGTTGTGCGAATTACGGCTCTTGGCGACAGCGATTTTCTCCTCTATGGCCTTGGTGATGCCCATAGCGTTGATCGGATAGGCCGCCTTGTCGGTAGAGAGACAGATGACCGCTCCGACATTGTTTTCGATAGCTGCCGTAAGAACATTGTCAGTGCCTATCACATTGGTCCTCACTGCTTCCATCGGGAAGAATTCGCAGCTAGGGACCTGCTTGAGGGCGGCTGCATGGAAGATGTAATCTGTTCCTGGCATCGCCGAGCGCACGCTTTCCAAGCTTCTGACGTCACCGATGTAGAATTTTATCTTGTGTGCGACATCAGGGTATTTCGCCTGATACTCGTGGCGCATGTCGTCCTGTTTCTTCTCGTCGCGTGAGAAAATCCTGATCTCAGCAATGTCCGTTCTGAGGAAACGCTTCAGGACAGCATTCCCGAAGCTACCGGTTCCTCCGGTGATCATCAATGTCTTTCCTGCAAAAATGCTCATGATATGTTAAAATTATTAATTGTCGTCGTATGTTTTTTCAATCTAAGCGAATCCGCCACTATTCCAAGTTCTCCTTCAAAAATTCAACAAGTGGCTCAAGTTCAGGTCGCGAGAAATCCCAGTAATCAGGATTGTCAAATAACCATTGGCCGGAACCGAGCTTTTTTCTTGAGGCATTGTTCATCCTACCTTACCTCGATTTCCTGGTTCAACATATAATCGATACTCTCGGTGGTGTAGCAGTATGACTTCAATTCTGCATCGACTGTACGCTGGAGTTTGAAGAATGTTACTTTGTCGCCTTCATCATGAAGAGCAGCATCACGCAATCCCTTAATTGAATCCAAATCATGGGACGTCGCAAATAACTGGACGTTATTCTTTTTGGACGCCAACAAAATTGTTTGCCATAGAGCTTTCATTACGGAATAGTGGAAGCCATTGCTGATTTCGTCAATCAAGACGATTCCGTTACGGCATTCATAAATCGTCGTGAGGATAGAGAGAATCTTGCGGGCACCGTCTCCCATTACATTGATAGGTATGCGCTTGTCCAGGCCGACATCGACGAGCACTTCATTCTGTGACAATACTATGTCTTTTATCATCGGCTCGATAATGCGTAATGCTTCGAGAATGAACTGTTCATCCTTGTTCTTTAGAATCTCTGTAAGACTTTCTATTGAAGTGTAAAAGTCATACTTTGGTGAAAGATATCGACAAGTTAGATTCTCTTTATAATCTGAATCATATTTGACGCTTTGCTCGTAATCGTTGTTTTCTACGCCTTTATGAGAAAGGGTGATGGACGATTCGACGGGATGCCCATTTATCTTGCATTTCAATACAAGACCATAACGGTTCTTGGTATCAGTTGAAGATATGTTATTCTCGTTTCCAAGCAAGTCTATACGGCTGGCAGCTGATTCGAACAGAGAAATCATAAGCTCCCGCACTTCGTCGTTTGATGCCTTGATCTTGATTGGCCGCGAAGTGTCAAGTGTATAGAAATCCAATGCCAGGTCTGACGGCTCGAATCGAAGGTAGTTCCTCAGCAGATTGATGTTGATCGGCAGTTTCGGATTCGACAAGCCTGATATCAGAAAGATGGCGTCAAGTAGTGAAGACTTGCCGCAATTGTTCTTTCCGAAGAATATATTAACTTCTTTCAGTCCGTCTATTTTCGCGTGACTTATGCCACGAAAGTGTTCAATTTCAATGCTTTTAAACATGTCTTATCCTCCTATATCCCTTGTGCTTCACCGCCAAAAATCTGTGTCAGTTCAGAAATATCCGTCTTGTACTGCTTGTCCAACAAAAAATCTATCAGGTTTGTATCAACATAGCACTCAGGCATTACGTTCAAGATTTTCCGCTTCATACATACATACATACATCTCGAAATTGAAGAACATATCTACACCATCCTTAATTCTTTATGACCAAGTGTCTCATATTGTTGGGCATTTTAATCAATTAATACTTCTGAACTACTCGTTACAATCCCCTGAACTTACTTACAAAAATAACAAAAAAAGTTCCAGCCCTACCATCTAGTAGTTCAGTCCGAAAGCCCAGAGAGGAATGACGTTGCCTTGGGCGAACTCGATGTCATCTTTCACATCATTCCTTACTCGCATCTGATTATAGAAGAACGTTGCCCGCAAATATAACGAATTTTCACTCATTGAGTGCGGATTCTGTAGTAAAAATGCACCGCTTGAGTGCACTATTCCAGACATAACCATTTCCATATAGGTATTACATTGATGTGATGCCCATTGATGTCGATAGTTTGCTCATTGTCTCTGGTGATGACTATTGCGGTAAAATCCGGATAAACGTTCAAGAACTTTTCCAGCGCACCTGTTTCTCGTCTATAGGTCGCATCGTCTCCCAAACTGTAAGATACTTGGATAGCCATTTTGGCAGACGGAATACAAAAATCTATCTCTACGTTTTTATTATAATAATAAACCAGCGTTTCTTCGGGGGTGTTTCTGTATTTTCTGATCAATTTGCAAGCTACTATATTCTCCAACAACTTCGTTTCTCCACCGAAAAGAAACAAGTTAAGCAATCCATTGTCCACAATGTATCTTTTCCGGATTGTGGACTGCTCCGATATGGATGAACTCATATTCGGGATAGAGAAAAACAGGTAGGACTCTTCCAAATACTCCAAATAATCTTTCAATATAGGCAGGCTTATGCTATCTCCGCTGGAATCAATAATATGTTTTAACCTGCTGAGGGATGACGGTTGCATCACACTGTCTGCCAATTTTCTTGTGAGAAGACGAAAAGCACGTGCATTGCGCACTTTATTCCGCTCTACTATATCGCCAAGCAGTATCTTCTGACATAATGAATTCAGATACTCCCTCTTATCTTCAAGATTGAAAGATTCTGCAAGGCCGCCATTAGTGAAATAATGATCGAAAGTATTTGATATCTGAGAGCAAGTACCTTGGTCATATATCCAATTTCTGTCCAATTCTATGCCTTTGTACTCTAGATACTCTCTAAAAGAAAATGGAAAAACTTCCTTTGGAATATATCTGCCACCAAGTGTAGTCGCTATTTCACTGCTGAGCACCTTGGCATTGCTGCCAGTAATCATAACTCTATACTTAGAATCTGCAAGTCTTCTTGCAAATTTTTCCCACCCGTTGACAACCTGTATTTCATCAAGGTATATCAGTGGCTTTTTTTCTGGATATAACTCGAAATAGGCATCCAATATTTCTCCCAAACTGTCTGAAGAAATATCTGACAACCTTTCATCCTCGAAATTTATGTAGAGTATGTTTTCTTGTGTCAGCCCTGGACTCTTCATCATATTCTGGGCATCCTGATACATCATAAAGGATTTTCCAGCACGCCTTAAACCGACAAGCACATAGTTTGCATGAGTATCAAACTGGATTTCCCTTCGAATAATAAAGAATTCCGGAATGGCCTTTTGCTTCTCTATTATTAGTTTTTTTATAATCTGTTTATCCATAAGAGCAAAGTTTACTTTGCAAATATAAGAAAAAACACTAAAGTATACTTAATGGTTTAAAATATCATTTCAAAGTCGTAATGTTTTTTAATACAATTCCAAATTGCTTATTGAAACAATATCCATGGCACACAGAGCCAAACTCACGCCTTGTGGTCAAGGACGGTGTACTTGGAGTGGTTGGAGATGTACTCGGGGACTAGGCGCTTCATGGAGGCTACCACGGCCATGTCGTCGTAGGTGTGGGACTGGGCGATCAGGGCGTCTATCTCGCGGCTCACATCGGACCAGTCATATTCACGGACACAGGCGATGCGGATCTTTTCGTGGAACGACGGCTTCGTCGCCTCCGACTCGCTCAGGACCTCCTCGTAGAGCTTCTCCCCGTCCCTCAGGCCGGTGTACATGATCTCCACGCCCTTCGCCCCACTCAGCTCGATCATGCGACGCGCCAGGTCGGCGATGCGCACCGGCTTGCCCATGTCGAAGACGAAGATCTCGCCGCCCTCGCCCTTCGTGCCGGCCTCAAGGACAAGCTCGCAGGCCTCGGGAATCAGAATGAAGTACCTTATGATGTTGGGGTCCGTCACCGTCACCGGGCCGCCGGCCTTGATCTGGCGCTCGAAAATCGGAATCACGGAGCCGTTGGAGCCTAAGACGTTGCCGAAGCGGGTGGTGATGAACTGGGTCTGCCCCTTCACCACGCCGTCACGCTCCGCCTTGTTGAGGCTCTGAACATAGACCTCGCATATTCGTTTGCTGCATCCCATCACGTTCGTCGGGTTCACAGCCTTGTCGGTGGACACCATCACGAAGCGGCGAACGCCGTATTTGACCGAAAGGTCGGCCAGGATCTTCGTGCCGAGGACGTTGTTCTGGATGCTCTCGCAAGGGTTGTCCTCCATCATCGGAACGTGCTTGTACGCCGCGGCGTGGAAGACATATTCAGGAAGGAACGTTTTGAATATGTTCTCCATCCTGTCAGCCTTGGTGATCGACGTCACCACGGTGGCGCATGGCACAGACGGGAAGTCATGCGCCATCATCCGGCGGATGTCGTGCTGCGGAGTCTCCGCGGAGTCGATCAGCATCATCTTCGAAGGTGCGAACGACGCGACCTGGCGGACGATCTCGCTGCCGATGCTTCCGGCGGAACCGGTGATCAGGATGCGCTTCCCACGGAGGGACTCGGCCACGGATTCCAGGTCGACGCAGATCTCGTCACGAGGCAAAAGATCCTCGATGCTGACCTCCTTCAAGGTCGGCGCTCCCTTGATCGCATCATGCTCGGTGTCAACGACATTGTTAGCCGAGAATATTCTTGCGCCGCTTTGCAGGATGTAGTCCTGAAGAGCCGTGTCGTTGCGGAACTTGCCGATCCTGCCCGGAGCGACCAGCACGGCGGCGATCCCATTGCGGCGGATCGCATCCGGCAGACTGGCGTCAACCTCGTAGACCGGCTCGCCCATCAGGCGCGTGCCGTTGGCTCCAAGCGCCGGATCGTGGGAGATGAAGCCTCGGAGACAGTAGCGCATCGGTTTCTCGCTGCGGATCGCCTTCGCGAGTCCGATGCCGCCGGCGCGGATGCCATAGATGAAGACATTCTTCGCACCCTCCGTCCGGAAATAGGTGTCGTAAACCCATTTGATAGAAACGCGAAGTAGCCACATCAAACCGGTCGCGATGGCTTCCGCAATCAGGATATGCCGCACCTGCACGTGGGCGAACACCCGAGACGGGCAGCTGTTCGTGAAGAAATGGACGGCTATCACCGCCAATGCGGAGCATCCCATCGCCAGCGCCACACGGATGAGGTCGTTGAACGATGAGTAGCGGATGATTCCCGAATATGTCCGGAAGATGGCAAAGAATATGAAGTGGACGCCGACGCACAGCAGCATCAGGTAGGTCAACGGCCAGAAGTTCAGCTGAAGGGCGGTGCCACGGTTGAAGCACCAATAGACGAACACTCCGGACAAAAAAAGAATGGCACTGTCCAGAAGCAGCACGCACCAGTGCGGGAACGTGCGCTTCGAGAAGTACGAGTCAACTATCTTGCGGATCGACAGCATTATGGAAAATAATTTTGATTAATAGGTATTACGGTGAAGTAGGCGGCTAGTCTCTCTCAAAGAGGTCGCGGGTATAGACCTTGGCCCGGACATCGTCCAGGGCGCGGTCGTAGCGGTTGGCGATGATGGAGTCGGCGCGGCACTTGAACTCGGCGATGTCGTTGACCACCTTGCTGCCGAAGAAGGACGTGCCGTCCTCCAGCGTAGGCTCGTAGACAATGACCTCGGCGCCCTTGGCCTTGATCCTCTTCATGATGCCCTGGATGGCGCTCTGGCGGAAATTGTCGCTGTTGGACTTCATCGTGAGACGGTAAACCCCGATCACGCATTTCTTCTCGCGGGCGCTGTCGTACTGGCTGTTCTCGGAATAATAGCCGGCCCTCTGGAGCACCTGGTCGGCGATGAAGTCCTTCCTGGTGCGGTTGGACTCCACAATGGCCTGGATAAGGTTCTCCGGCACGTCGGCGTAGTTCGCCAACAGCTGTTTGGTGTCCTTCGGGAGGCAATAGCCGCCGTAGCCGAAGGACGGATTGTTGTAGTGCGAGCCGATGCGAGGATCCAGACACACGCCGTCGATGATGGACCTCGTGTCGAGTCCCTTCATCTCCGCATAGGTGTCCAGCTCGTTGAAATAGCTGACGCGGAGGGCAAGGTAGGTGTTGGCGAATAGCTTCACCGCCTCCGCCTCCGTGGAACCCATGAACAGCACCGGAACATCCTCTTTCAGAGAACCTTCCTTGATGAGTGCGGCAAAAGTGCCGGCAGCCTCTTCGAGAGCGGAGTCTCCCCTTTCGTAGCCGACGATGATGCGGCTCGGATAGAGGTTGTCATAGAGCGCCTTGGACTCACGCAGGAACTCAGGAGCGAATATGATGTTTGGCACCACCACCCTCATCGTGCCGTCGGCGAGGCGTTCCCTGTACGAGAACCTTTCCCGCACAGAGGCGGTGTAGCCCACAGGGACGGTGGACTTGATGACCATCACTGCATCGGGATTAACCTTCAGCACGAGGTCGATCACCTCCTCCACGTGCGACGTGTCGAAGAAGTTCTTCTTCGGGTCGTAGTTAGTGGGAGCGGCGATCACCACGAAATCCGCGTCCCTGTAGGCGGCCTCACCGTCAAGCGTGGCGGTGAGGTCGAGTGGCTTCTCGCGGAGAAACCTCTCGATGTACTCGTCCTGGATCGGGGACTCGCGACGGTTTATCCTATCGACCTTGTCGGCGATCACATCAACGGCAGTCACCTTGTGGCGCTGGGACAGCAGGGTGGCTATGGAGAGGCCGACGTAGCCAGTACCGGCCACGGCGATCCTCAACTCTTTCAGATTTCGCATAAGATATGTTTTTTGGGTTATGGTTTTGCCGGCGCGCCGGAGGGACCGGCGTGCCGGCGGAGTCAGCAGGCGGATTTACCTGGCTTTGTTGTCGGAACTGTAGTAGGAGCCGCCATTGTGGCCGTAGTAACCGTAATGGCCATAGGTGCCGTAGTTCCCGTAGTAGCCGTCGGAGGACGCGGTCCCGTTGAGGACGCAGCAGAGACCCCTGTACTCCCCGTCGCGGTAGAGCGCGTCGAGGTCCGGGAGCATGGCCTTGTCGAACTGCCCGGCCCTGACGACAAAGAGCGTCCTGTCCACATAGTCGTTGATGACGCGCGCGTCGGTGACGATCTCCACCGGCGGGCAGTCGATGATGATCACATCGTACTCATTCCTGAGGACGGCGATCGCATCGGCGAGGCGCCTGTCGGCGAGCAGCTCAACCGGGTTCGGAGGGATGGATCCCGCCGGAAGAGTGTCAGGTACCGTCATCGCGTCCTTCGAACGGACAATCACATCGTGCACATCAGCGACGATCCCAGCGAGATAGTCGCTAAGGCCAGGCTTCGGCGAGCCGACAAACTCGGAGAGCGTGCCGTGACGCAGGTCACCGTCGATGGCCAGCACACGCTTACCCTTGATGGCAAAGCAGACGGCCAGGTTGGACGACACGAATGACTTGCCTGCCCCCGGGCTGAATGACGTGACGGCGATGACCTTGCTTCCAGGTTCGCGCATCATGAACTCAAAGTTGGTACGCAGCACCCTGAACGCCTCGTTGACCACATTGCGGTTGCCATGACGGACCACGATGGAATCGGCTACACTGAGGGTTTTCCGCTTTCCGAACGCCTTGGTGGCAGTCTCGGCAGAGAGCGGAATCTCGCCGGCGAAAGGCACGGAGACTCCCTTGAGGTCGCGGCGGGAGCGCACCTTCGTGTCGGTCGCCATCAGCAGATAGATGATCCCGGCAGGAATCATCAGACCCAGGAGAAACGCCATCATCATGATCTTCATGGACTGCGGGGAGACCGGGAATATTCCTGAAATAGGATGCTTGATGATCCTTGTGTTGTAGGCGGTGAACGCCTGCGAGAGCTCGTTCTCCTCGCGTTTCTGCAGGAGGAAGAGGTACAGAGCCTGCTTCACGGTCTGCTGACGCTCGACCGAGAGGAGCTGCTTCGCCTGATTAGGATTCGCGGCGATGCGCGCGGTGTTCTGGCGGGCGGTGCCCTTGAGATTCTCGTATTTCGTGTTGAGGGCAAGGATCTCGTTGTCTATGGACCGGGAGATCGACCCCCTCATCGAGGCCAGAGCCTGGTCGAGATCCTTCACGAGCACGTTCTCCTCGCCGGAGTTCGCCACAAGGTTGTTCCTCTGCAGGATCTTGGAGTTGTACTCGGAGATGCCGTTCTCGATCGTCTGGCTGCTCAATCCCATGTTGGCGGGAAGCGGCTGGTTGCGGTTGTCCTCCTTGCCGATGTAGTCCTTGATGTAGCGCGCCATGTAGAGCTGGTTGCTCACGTCCTGGAGCTGCTGGTTCAGCACCGTGCTCTGCTGCATGTACATCGTCGCTGCGGCACCCACGTCAGGGATCATGTTCTCCGACTTGTAGGCGGAGATGTCGGAGTCCACGCCCGCCAGCTCGCCCTCGATCACCCTGAGACGGTCGTTGATGAACACAGAAGTGGAGTTCGCTATCTGGTTCTTGTCACGCACCCAGTTCTCGTTATAGACGGCGATCAGGGTGTTCAGGATGTCCTGGGCACGCTGGGTGGACACGTCCTTGATAGAGAGCGAGATGACGTCGGCGTTCTTGTCGGCGAGGTTCACCTGGAGTCTGTTCAGGTAAGACTGTGTCACGCCGCGCTGGCCCGACTTTCTGACGTTGACCGGCTTTTTCATCGCCTCCCCGGAGTAGTCCTTCGTCTTCTGAACGATGATCCTTCCGACAGGAGTCTGGAGCGTGTCGCCGTAGTGTCCCACGACCGGCTTGCCGCCGACCTTCTCATTCTTATGGATGAAGTCATTCAGGGTGACTCTCCCGCCGTTCTCGCTGACGGTGAATCCGGCTCCCACGTTCTCATCCACATCGAGCAGGTCGGCGGAGATCGGCAGCGACGTGCCGTAGAGCACGTTCCTGTGGAAGGTGCCGTCCACCGTGTAGCTCATGTACAGGCGAAGCCTGGCCACCACCTCGCTCATGATGTCCGGGGATTCGAAGGCGTGCAGCTCGTTGTTGACGTTTGACTTGACGGCGAAGAGGCCCATGTTGCCGAACTCGCCGATGTCCCCCGGCATGGACGCGCCCTTGGTGTTGGACTTGATCTGGATGTCAGCGGAGGTGTTGTACGTAGGAGTTGACCTGAGGATGTACAAGGCACCTAAAGCCAGGCAGACCGCCAGGCTCAGGGCGAACCAGTACCATCTGGACAGGCAGCGGCGCACAAGCTGGCCGATCTGCACGGTCTCCTCCTGCTGCCGGGTATTGTTATCCGTGTTGATGTTGTTCTCCATTGTTTTGAATCGCTTTGATGTTATAGTGTTTCTTCACAAGGTTCCAAGGCGGATCACTTCCCCGACCCGCTCCTCGTGGCGATGATCACGATCGTGTTGGTGATGGACGCCGCGAGCGAAGTCAGCGAGATCCAGAACGAGGTGGAGCGGACATTGTTGCCGTTCACCGTGGACTGCCTTGCCCGCACGTCGTTCGGATCGACGTAGATCACGTCGTTCTGGCGGATGTAGTAGGCCGGCGAGGCTATCAGGTCGGCGGCTGAGCAGAGGTTCACCTCGTAGGTCAGCATCTTGCCGTTCTCGTTGCGCAGCACCTTCACGTTCTCGCGCTTTCCGTAGATGGTCAAGTCACCGGCGGTTCCGATGGCGTCGAGAATCGTCACGGCATCCTTGTCGATGGCGTAGCGCCCCGGCTTCTCAACCTCGCCAAGCACCTGATAGTACAGGTTCATGAAGTCAACGGTCACCACGGCGTCCGTCGCCTGCCCCTGCTCATTGAGCTCCTTCTTGATCACGGAGGCGATTTCATCACGCGTCAGCCCCGCCACGGCCACCTCGCCGAGGACAGGGAAGTCGATGCAGCCCCGGTCATCCACCGTGTAACCAGAGATGTAGCCCTGGCTGTAACCGGAAGTGATGGTGCTGCGGGTGTTCTCACCGAGACGCTGCGTCACGTACGGCAGGTTGAAAAGGGCTGTCAGTTCGGGACTCTTGCAGTTCACGATGATCGAGATCTTGTCCTTCGGGCGGACGATGATCTCCTTAGCGGCGGCAATGCGCTGACCCTCCACGGACGACAGATCCTGGAAATACGCGATCTCCTTGGGAGTCGAGCATGAAGCCAGAAGAAGCAGCAAGGCCGCTGCCGGCAATAACTTTCGTGTGTTCATATTCCTAAAACAAATTAAATTTTCTCAAGAAACGACGGCGGGATGTACCCCGTGGCGAAGGCCGCCACGCCTTCGATGGTCACGATCAGCCTCCTGTCGTGCCGGATCCGCTTGATGTGCCCTTCGAGGCCTTTGAATATTCCTTCGGTGACTCTGACCTTGTCACCTTGATGGAACCTCGGATCGTCCTCGCCAAGGTACTCCAGACCAGAATCCTTCACGGAGCAAAGCTTGATGAACCTATCCATCTGCTCCTCGGGGATGACGATCGGTCTTCCGGTGCTCTTGTCGTAGTACGGCGCGGCGCTGCCGGGGAGCTTCCGCTGGATCGTCTCCAGATCCGAGGCGGTGGTCTTGGCGAAGACCAGTGCCTTGATCAGCGGCTCCTGGACATAGATAATGCCACCATCCGAACACTTCTCAACCAGATGCATCGGGTAGAAATAGCGGATAGCGGCGTTGTCCAATGTCTCTTTCAGAGGCCCGACGCGATTGTAGAAGACGCGGATCGCGTACCATTCAGGCCATAAGCCGGTGTTGAGACAGAATTCATCCAAAGAGACCAAAGCGACAGAACTAAATAATCCTCAAAATAGGAATGAAACACGTTACGAATAGCACAAAAAGTGTCCCCTTGACATCATGTGCAAGGGTAAGCCCTACGGTTGTCAGCATCTTCATACCTGATCTCGAAGAACTCCAATCCAAGAGTGTCATTCGTAACCTGCTTATGAAGGTCAAATATAACACTTCCCCGAATAAAAAACAACATACTGAATAAGTATTATAAGTATTCTATTCCCTCGCAGGCGATGCCTCTACCCCCCCCCATTATCACTTAATAGACTGATAATCAATGAATTATTAATATATCCAATCAAATGCTGTCCAATTTCACCGGTGTAAATGGACCAAAATGAACCAGTCAGGCTCCGAGGATCACACGGGAGAGTTCCTCCGGGGTGTCAACTATGGCCGAAGGAGTGTAGGCTGCGAGTTCCTCACGGGTTCTGAAACCCCAGCTCACACCCACAGTCCTGACCCCGGCGTTCAGGCCGGTCTGCATGTCCACATTGGAGTCGCCCACATAGACGGTCTCGGACTTGGTGACGGACGGTACCTCGGCGAGAACCTGATCCACTATGGCCGGATCGGGCTTTATGGGCTGGCCTTCGCGCTGACCCAGGATCCTCACGAAGTCATATTCACCGAAAAAGTGGTGGACCAGCTTTTCCGCGCCGTCCTGGTACTTGTTCGAGGCCACGGCGAGGCGCACCCCCGCGGCGGTGATGGTCTTCAGCATTCCGGGAATGCCGTCATACGGTCTTGTGAAGTCGCATTTGTGGGCATCGTAGTAAGGAATGAATATGGAGGCCATCCTTTGGACAACTTCTTCCGTGGACTGTCCGGCGGGAACGGCGGCGCGGAAGAGGTTGTAGATGCCGCGGCCTACCATCTGGTAGTAGGCCTTGATGGGATGGGTCGGAAAGCCGCACTCGGTCAGGGCGTGGTTGGTGGCGTTGCCTAAATCTTTGACGGTGTCCAAAAGGGTGCCGTCCAGATCGAATATCGCTAGTTTTGTCATGATTCCTGTCATTTATTCAGCATTATCGAAGCCGCTGTACTCGCCCTTGGACTCGTACGGGACACCGGTCTTCATCCAGACCGGCATCGGGGCTCCCTTGAGGTAGTGGTCGAAGAACTGCTGCAGCCTCACGGAGAGATCCTTGCAGTTGCGCCTTTCGACGAGGTTGTGCGCCTCCTTGTTGTACTGGAGCAACCATGCCGGTTTGTCAAGTCTGCGCAGGTCTGAGAAGAACTCGATGCCCTGGTACCACGGAACGGCGCCGTCAGCGTCGTTGTGCATGATGAGCACCGGTGTCTGCACCTTGTCCACGTGGAAGACCGGAGAGTTCTCGATGTAGAGTTCCAGGGCGCCCGGCTCCCACATGCTCTTTCCGATCCGGCTCTGGCCGTGCTCGTACTGACCTGCGCGTGTGATGCCCGAACCCCAGCGGATGCCGCCGTAGGCAGAGGTCATGTTACCCACAGGCGCTCCGGAACCGGCCGCAGCGAACATATTCGTACGTGTTATGAGCCAAGCGGTCTGGTAGCCGCCCCAGCTCTGGCCCTGGATCGCCATCCTGCTTCTGTCGGCGGACGGGTAGGCCTCGCAAAGAGCCTCGGCGCCGGCGCAGATGCAGTTGTAGGCGCTCTCGCCCGGGTGGCCCACCTTGTAGACGATGTCCGGGACGAAGACGATGTAGCCCCTGGAGGTATAGAAAGGGATGTTCACGATCGACCGGGACGGGGCCGGCGACCAGAACGTGTAGAGGTTGTTGGCGTTCTTTTCGTAGAAATAGATCATCACCGGAAGCTTCTCGCCCTCCTTGACACCGTCCGGCATGTACACGATACCCTTCAGCGGAGTGCCGTCGTATGCCTTCCAGCGGAAGAGTTCCGCGCTCCCCCAGCGGTAGCCGGCCATCTGAGGATTGATGGCGGAGACCTTCGTGGAGGTCTTGAAGAAGTTGTCCGTGAAGTAGAGGTCGTAGCACTCGCGGAAGTTGCCTTTCTGGTAGAAGATCCTGTCCGTGCCGGCGGCTCCCGCCACGTACTTGTAGGTTACGGTGTCGGTGAAATATTCAAGAGTCTTTGAAGGTCTTGCGAGGTTGACGCGTCCGAAGCCGTTCTCCTGGCTTTCCTCATTGAAGACACTCAGGTAGACGGTCTGCTTCGGGTCAAGCGGTCTGACAACGCCGCAGCGGCGCTCGTTAGGCTTCCTGGTGTCCGGCTTCAGGTCCACGATCTTGAAGCGGTTGTGCGTCCGGCGGCCCACTCCCCCGGTCAGGTTGACGGCAGACTCGCCGTCCGGGGAGAACTTCCAGATGTCGTAGCGGTCGATGATGAAGACAGCGGACTCGTCCTCAAGCCATCTCGGGGCGGACTCGTGCGCCGGTGCGGCGGTCGGATGGTCGTCCTCCTCGTCGTAGAAAGGAAGTCCGGTCCGGACGGTAAGGTTGGCCTTCACGCCTGTCTCTGTGTTGTAGACGAACCAGTTCATCTCGTCGTTGTCAAACCAGACAAGGTACCTTCCGCTCGGGGACACATCGAAGCGTCCGGCATCAAGTCCTTCAGCCACAACCTTACGCGAGCCGTCCCTGACGTTGACCAGAGAGATGTCGCGGCGGTTGTTGTAGTCCCAGACCGATGTGCGGGCGTACTTAGCGTTATCGCTGGCAAGCACCCATTCGGAGAGTCCACCGTTCATCAGGCGGATGCCGGCGAACTTAGAGGTGGTCAACGGCACGATCCTTCCCGGCTCGGCGAGGTCGATGGTGGCTGAATATGTCTTCTTGAGTGTCTTGTTGACGTTCAGCCTCTGCTGCGGAGGGGTATAGACGGCGTCCCAGTTCCAGATGTCCAGCTGGGCGGTCTCGAAGTCCACGATCGATGTGTCTTTCGGAGGGCGGATGGCGCCTATCCCGAGGAAAAGGCGCTTGCCGTCAGGGGTGAACTGCAGCTCGGTGTTCTCGTTGAGCGTCCAGCCCGGAGTGCCCTCGACCCGAGTCCCTTGAGGGATGATCACTTTCGTTGAATATGCCCACCTGCCATCCTTGCTGACGACTGTCGCGCTGTCCGCCGCGGCCTCCGCAAGCGGCTGGTGAGTCCGAGCCTGTTGAACCGTCTTTCCCGTCTTAAGTGCCTGGATACCGGTAAGGTACAGTGCCTGGCACTTGTTGCGGTTCTTGCTGGTGTCGGTGGAACCGAGGAAAACCAGCTGATCCTCGGCATCGCTGAATGTCAGGCGGCTGTAGGATTCGGCGCCACATGCGATGGTGTCGATCTGCGCCGGGGCGCGGGCGATCATCACGGCGGTGGCCGACAGGGAATCCTTTTTGTCCTTCTTCGAGGTCATCACGAGGATCGTTCCGTCCTGGTTGAAGGAATAGGAGTCGATGTGCCGAAGTGTGTCCTTCCTGTCAGTGGCCGGATTCAGGATGATGAGTCCCGACTTGTCGGTACCTTTCTTGTCGGAGGAGTCCTTATAATGCTTCCAAGTAGATTTATAGGCGACGTAAGGCTTGGCGAGCGAGCCGGTGGCGTAGGAGTCCACGCGCCCGTATTTCCTGACCGTCATGGTCGTGAGATCCACCACGGCGAGGGTGTCCTTAGTCATATTCTCGGACTTTTTCTTGGCGATCTTTTCCTGCCTGGTCTTGGCGAACTGCGGCTTTATCCTAAGATAGAGCCACTTACCCTTAGGGTCGAGAGATGCCTGCGAGCCGCGCGGAATGCTGATCTCCCGGCAGGAAGGCCTGCCCTTCCGCTGTGGTGTCATATTCCTGACATAGAGTGTGCCGTCTCCTTCCTGCGGATTCACATTCCACACTAGGACGTGACCGTCCTCGCTTTTGAGGATGTCGGACACGCTCTGCCAAGAGTCGTAGACATCGTGGTCCATAGCTTTTTTCTGGGCCGACGCTCCCGTCATTCCCGACAGGCCGGCGGCAATCGCCAATGTTGACAGAAGTTTGATATTCATGATGTTGGATAACTATATTTATTTACAAGTTGCAAGTTGCAAGTTGCCTCAGCAGGATTCGGTTGCCTCAGCGGGTTTAAGCTACTTCAGCTGGCTTAAGTTGCTTCTGCGGGCTTAAGTTGCTTCGGCGGGTTTGGCTGCTTCTGCGGGCCTAAGCTGCTTTAGCGGGTTTAAGCTACTTCAGCTGGCTTAAGTTGCTTC
>ENA-UOOD01000463-UOOD01000463.1-human-gut-metagenome-genome-assembly--contig:-CS67-NODE-463-length-48986-cov-18.954405_pt1 | contig 48986 bp, 50 predicted proteins | sample MGYA00242464_ERZ724011 | MGnify/ENA metagenome assembly ERZ724011 | reverse complement strand
ACATCAAGGCGGCAGCCGAGGCCGCGCTCGGCAAGGAGCTGACGCAGAATCTTCTTTCCGTGGTCTTTGACTACGAAGGAAACCTCTGGTTTGCAACCGGCGGCTTCCGCATCTACCCGGAGCGTGAGCAGCAGGGCGTGCTTGGCTACATCGCCCGTCCGGCCATCGAAGCCATTCTGAACGGCGAACAGCCTGATCTTTCAAAGGCGGTCTTCGTCTACGAACTGGCCCTCGGTGAGGGCGCGGAAAACGGCATCGCCGCCTCCAAGGACGGCGCGGTCATCCTGACAAACCAGAATTGCTATCTGCTGCGTGCCAATAACGGCGTCGAGGCTGTCTGGTGCACACCGTATGAGAGTGTCGGCGCAAAAGTCAGCGGCGAGGGCGACAAGACCACCGGCGGCGGTCTTGCATGGGGCGGCGGCTGCTCTCCGTCGCTGACGCCGGATCTTGTGATGTTCACCGACAATGCTGACCCCGTCAAGCTGCTGGCGCTCGATATGAAGACCGGTGAGATCGTTGCAAGCATGCCGGTTCTGGATGATCTGCCCGAGGGCTATCAGGTAGCGGTTGAAAACTCTGCCATCGTCTATGATGACAGCGAGGGCACCGTCAGCACGATTGTCTGCAACTGGTTCGGCGCAGGCAGCGCAGGCCTTGCCGACCCCAACAACGACTCCTCAATTCAGAGCTATGCCAACATTTATGACCAGAACTGGTTGATGAAGGGCAACTGCATGATCGCGCCCGGCGTCGAACGTGTCGATACCATCAAAACCGATTCCGGCTATGAGATGAAGAGCATCTGGTCTCGAAATGACCTGAGCGACACGTCGATTATGAAGCTCTCCACCGCGACGGGCTATGTCTACGGCTACGTGCAGGATCTGACCACCGGTATGTGGCAGTACATCATTCTGGACTTTGCCACTGGCGAGACGGTATTCACCATGGACGTCTCCAACAAATATGGCTACAATAACATGGCTATCGGTATGTATGCCGGAAACAGCGGCAACGCACTCTACTGCCCGACGGGCTATCTGGAGCTGCTCAGATTGCAGGATCGCTTCGTCCATCTGCCCGAAATGCCGTACCGGCAGGTCGATCTCGATAAGGCCGCGCGGAACGTACTGACACAGGAACAGTTTGAGCAGGACGGCGGTGACGGCACGGTCGCCAGCTGGCGCAATACTGTGACGGTCGAAAATGTTCATCCCAACACGACGGTCGCATTCCGGATGAACAATCTTTCCGGAAGCGCCGCTGAGCTGAAGCTCTATGGCTACGGTGCAGACGGAAAGCTGGCGGAGGTCGGCAAAGAGCTGTGGTCGATCACGGATGAGACAGGCGCTGCCGTGGATACCCTGTCCGATGGCACACTGTATGAGCTGCGTGTGAGCATCGCAGACGGCGGTGCGCTTGATCTGAGCGAGGCGGAAAAGGAGATCAAAATTTCCGTTGTGCTTGCAAAGTAAGGCTCAATCATAACCACCGGCACTGAGCTGGTTGTTTTCTTGATACAAAAAGGCTCCGGCGCCAAAACGCCGGAGCCTTTCTTCAAATTTGCGTCTTAAAATTGCGAATCAATCCTGCAAGTAGGAATATCGAAGGATGAAAAAACGCGGCATTTGCCTGTTGCCCAATGCGTGCTATCTCTCTGAGCTCAATGTTCCCGGCAAACCGAACCGGACAAACCTTGGAAAATGTGCTGCAATACAAAGATTTCTTTCCACACACCCAAACGAGAATCTGGCGATCCTCACGCCATACCGCAACCAGCGCGCTCTCTTAGCAGACACAGCTAAAAATGCGGTTATCCGCAAGAAGTCAGTCTGACCGTCCACCGTGCGCAGGGACGCGAAGGGGACACCTGCTCATTTTCCTTCAACGAAGGAAAACGGCACTGGGATTCTGTGCTCCCGGTGCCGTTGTATCTTTTACCATTCCTTATTTTTCAAATATGCCCGAACGCTTGAAACAAAGTATTCCGCGTTCTCGATCTGTACAGCCGTATCTGCTTTGGAGATCACAAAGAAATCGTCGTAGTCGCTGTCCGTCCGAACGTCAAACAGGACGGAGATAATCTCCGACATTCGCGTTTCAAAGATTCCCGTTTTGATATACCGGCGGCGGAACTCGGAAATGATGCCGCCGTGGTGCTTCATGTCGATCTCGTCAAAGGCCAGCACTGCGCGCATCGCGTGAAAAACTGCGTAATAGGAGCGGTTCGCCGCGCTCTTATAGTTCTCTGTTTCAAGCAAGTTCCTTGCCGCAGATAGGCACTCTATCGCGTGTTCCAGCCGTGCCTGCGATAAGGCTTTTCGTTCACGCTCCAGCATAGCGAATGCCCTCCCGGACGACATTCCGGTAATACGGCAGCGCCGTCTGATAGCGCTGGAACTGCTCCAGCGGCTTGACGGTCACAGAAACGGTGATGTCATGCTCCAGACTCAACCGGCTGGTCACCTTTGCAACATCATTGCGGTGTTTCGCAATCTCCGCTTGTTCCAAATCCACAGTCAGCAGAATATCAATGTCCGACTCCGGATTGAAATCGCCGCGCGCATAGGAGCCGTACAGATAGGCGTCATGAATGCGCCCGAAAATCGGACTGCACGCATGATAGACGCTGTGCAAAATTTCTTCTGCCTGATTTCTGGTACACATATGCTCGCCTCCATTCTTTATTTTATTATACCCTGAATTGCCCCCACCGTCAACGGTGGGGCATGACTACTGTTTGACTACTATCGTCCAAGAAACAAAAAAAGCCGGTTTGTCCAGTGTTTTCAATGGTTTTGCAATCATTCAGAAAAGACGAACATTCTCGCAAAAAACCGTATAACCCTTGAAAATACAGCATTTTATCAGGATGCGCCTGAAAACTCCGACTTTTGATATGTATTCTGTAGTGCTATTATGAAGCATTCCGGTGGTTTCAAACCTTTCACCAAGGTGACATCACCTTTAGGTTCCATTGCGCAAGCGTGCAGGTTCAAGTCCTGTCGGGCGCACCACTCAGAAATGACCTTTGGATGTCAGGCAGCCGCGCAGGGCGCGCCCGCCTCGACAGCAAAGGTCTTTCTTCGTTCAAAATCGTGGCTGCTGACGCTGGGCCACGATTTTGTTTTTGAGGCGATTGATTTGCGGTGTTCAAGTACCGATTTCGTGAGCAGATGAGCCTCCGTCGCCATTCAGCTTTTCCATCACCAGCGCATCAACCTCCTGCTCCAATCTCAAAATTTCTTTCTGCAAAGTCAAACAGTGGGCGTCAAGGACTGGTTTCCTCAACGCCCACTGTTTCTGTAATTGCAGGACCTTTTTCAGTTCGGCTGCATATTGCTCCCGCAGCTTTTTCGCATAATCCCAAACAGTTTTAGTCATACAGATGCGGTCTTGAAGCCCCTGCGCCTTGCGGCGCTTGATCCGCTCCATGCGTTCCCGCTGCGCTATGGCTTCTTTGCGCTTGCGCTCTGCCTCGGCCTGACAGGGGCAGACACACCGGGGCATGAAATATCCCGGCTTTCCGAAGCTGGGAACAACGGTCTGCCGCTGGCCTTTGCAGCTTTTGCAATGAATTAGGCCGTCGGTCGGGTCAATGTATTCATCTGCGGCCAGCTCTGTTGCTCCGGCGTTACGGTCGATCCACGCACGGATTTCCTCGGTTATTTCCATCATACGGTTTCACCCTCCCAAACGCTGTAATCCCGGTTGCGGGTCTGCGGTGCGGCTTTCTTCCTGTCCTCGGCTGCCCAGCGGCGAATGGTAGCGGCGTGGCTCTGATACTGCTTGCTGATGGACGCCATGTACTCAGAGAGCCGGTCAACATAGGTCTGCCACAAGGCAGGCAGTTCCGTTTGCAGCTCACTTAATTCCTCGCTGGTAAGAAGTACATTCTGATAGCGTCCATAAGCGTGTGCGCTGCCACACTCTCTATTCTCTTTATCTCTAATCTCTAAACTCTTATCTCTAATCTCTGGTGGACAAATGTTCGCTGAGATATATGGTGGACATTTGTCCGCTTGCCCGGAGGGGAGAAGATTTTGCCGCTTCAAGCGCATCCGCTCTTTTCGCTTGCGCTCACCCTCGGTGGAGGACTGCCCGATCAAAAGCTGAATGTCGGCCATGTAATAGCTGCCGTTCGTCAATATCTCCACAAGGCCAAATTCCAGAAAGACTTTGATCGCCCGTTCCACCGTGCCGATCTGATGGCGGGTAAAGGTGGCGATAGTCTGGGGCGTGTGGGGCAAGTGGTCGTTGAGCATGAGAACGCCATTGTATTTGAGCGACATGAGGTACATCTTCAGCAGCAGGTTGGAATAGAGCAAACCGTCCTGCATACTTTCCAGAATGACCATCTTGGCGGCCGTGAAAAAATTCTCTTTGAGCTTCATGTAATAATACTTGCGATTTTCTGACATAGGATTCTCCTTTAGGTTTGTAAGGCTCCTATACGCCTTTCAGAGCCGCTTTTCTGGCTCGGATGGGAAATGTATCGCACACCCATCGACACCGCTCCGAAAGCCCTTGATTTACAAGGCTTTTTTCACTCCTAAAGCGTGACATCGCTGCCGCTGTTTTCGCTTGCGCGCAGCGGCGCTTTTGCGCTTCATGGCAGCGGCGCAGTTCGGGCAGTATTTGGCGCGGTTAAAGCCGGGCAGAAACCGTGCGCTGCACACGCAGCACCGTTTCCTGTCCAGTCGGTGAAACAGGGCTGCTTCCAGCTCCTTGTCCTGCGGCAACACCGCTGCCCGAAACCAGCGGCACAGCAGCGAATAGGAAATGCTCTGGACGCAGACACATTCCTCGCCATCGTCCAGCGCAAGGCAGTTCCCGGAATCGTAGTTGCAGCAGGAATGTACCAGCCGCCGCACTCTGCGATACTGCCGGTAGTCCATGATGGGGATAGCGGAAAACACTCAGTTGACCTCCAAAAAATGAAATTAGCGCGAATTATTCGTGCAAAGCATTGAATTCTTCGTGCAAACAGCATATACTATACTCACCAGCAGGAAAGGAGATGGTTTTATGGCTGGCTCCACCACGAATATCAGCATCCGCATGGATTCGGATTTGAAAGCACAGGCCGATGCGCTCTTTGGAGAACTCGGCATGAACCTGTCCACGGCGTTCAATGTCTTTGTCCGCCAGTCGCTCCGCGAGGGCCGTATCCCGTTTGATATTTCTCTCAATCAGCCCAACAAGGAAACGATTGCCGCCATGTTGGAGGCAGAAAGGATTGCAAAAGATCCGTCCGTGAAAGGGTACAACGATCTGGATGAACTCTTTGCAGACCTGAAAGCATGAGAAAAACAAAGTACACCGTCAAGCCCACCACGCAGTTCAAAAAGGATTTCAAGCTGGCTATGAAGCGTGGCTTGAAAATCGAACTGCTGGAGGAAGTGATCGCCGCCCTTGCAATGGGTAAAACGCTCCCCGAAAAGCACAAGGATCACGCGCTGACCGGAAATTGGGTCGGACACTGTGAATGTCATGTCCTCCCGGATTGGCTGCTGATCTACCGCATCGAGGATGAAGTGCTGGTGCTGACCTTGGCCCGCACCGGGATGCACAGCGACCTGTTCGGAAAATAATGCCTGCCGCCGTATGGAGGTCATTCTGTACGGCGGTTTTCTCTGCTCAGCGCTCAGGCTCGTTTCGCTTCTTCTCCTTTGGCTGAGCGTCCTTTTCAAGCTGCTCCGCTGTTTTCCGCAGCTTCTCCACGGCTTTGATCTCCTCCCGCATGGCGCGTAGCTCCTGACACTGCAAATTCTTCTGTGCGGTCAAAACATCCGCCTCACTCCGCCATTTCTTCGGCGTGATGGCTTCGTCCTCGGCTTTGAGATTTTCAAGATACCGAACGGCGGCATCATACAGGGCAAGCTCGGCATGGCAGCACTGTTCAAACTGCTCCTGCTTGGCTGGCTTCATCTTGACATACGCCAGCCTCGGAAACCCTACACAAAATAGGAAAACAATCGTTTTTTGACAGACTGACGCTTCTCTAAGAAGCGCATATCCACTGTATTCAGAACGCACATGGGCGCCAGCTTTCGCTGGCGCCCATGCTGATTCTATTCAGATGTATCCGGATAGGCCTTCTGTATGCTTATGGCCGCAAATCCAGAATTTCGGCCCTGCATTGCTGGTCGCGCTCTGTATAAATGCGGTCTGCGAGGAAGCCAAGCTTTCTGTCCGCATCTTTGCTGAGAATCTGATCGCCCTGCATTGTCATTTGTGCGCGCTTTGCCGTGAAGAATCCGCCTGCCGGTACGCTTCTTGGCGACAGCGAGAAGGACAGTTCCAGTTCTGCATCTTCGCATACAGAAATACGCAGGAAGTCAGACAGCTGCACGCGCTGTGGCTGCCCGTTGATCTGAACGGACACGTCTTTTGTCCCCTGCGGGATGTACAGATGCAGCTGCAATTCTCTCCGTATACCGCGCAGGGAAAGTTGCACCCTGTTTTCGTGCGGATAGTTGGTCTTTACATCGATGTCCGCCTGTTCTGTGTGGAAATGTCCCGGCAGGTAATGCACGAACCAGATCTGGCCGTCTTCCGTCAGAATGCTGTTTGCCGCTGCGCTGCAAAGGCCCTCTGCTCCGCGCATGGAGCAGCACCACCACGCTTCATAGACGTCCGTATTAGCCTGCACAAACCTGCCGCTCTGCTCCGTTCCGCTGCACAAATCACAACCGAAGCCGCCGTTCGGCCGCTGAGAAGCAAGCAGCGCATTGTAATAAATCCTGTTTGCCAGTACCGCATACTCGCTCTGCTGTGTCAAGCGGAACAGCGCCATGGAGGCCATATAAGAATCGACAATCGCACAGGGTTCTGTCCAGTATGGCCGCCCAAACCAGTTATAATTTGCGTAATTTGCGGTCATTCCGTACTGCACATAGTGCGCGAACACTTCTTTTGCAGACGCGAGCAGTTCCTCATCCGGCTCCGCCTCACACAAGCGCAGGATCCCGCGCAGCGCGGAGAGCGTCGCATGTGTCTGCAGGGAACTTTTTTCCACGTCGATCTGCCGGAATGCCGCGATCATTTCCGACAACAGCGCACGCACGCGCGTATCTGCAAACAGCGTCTCGTACTGCGCCAGCGCATCCATGGAAATAAACGCACAGCCAATGTCCGTGGACAACCGCCAGCCGTCTATGATCTCGTCCCCGAGATGCCCCGCTGCTTCCGCGTTTGCCGTGCGTTTTTCCCGCGCGGTCGGATAAGTTGGAAACCTTCCCGACAACGGCAGGTAGAGATTTTCCACGATCCGCTTTGCGCATTTTGCGTATTTTTCTTCGTCCCTGCTGATATACAGTTCCAGCAAGCCTCGGAGAAGCCAATTATGGCCGGAAAGCTGCTGTTCATTGATGGCGTCCGGTGCACAGATGCCTTTTAAATATCCGCGTTCGTTCCACTGCGTATCCAGCGCTTCCAGAATTTCGTCCAAAAACGCTGCTTTTCGTCCGGAGATTCGCTCGTGCAGGCACAGGGCCAAAATCGTCCGGCCCTCCCAGTCGCCCGGCCAGCCCTGCTTGTCTGCCTGGAAGATCTCTGCCGCGCGATACATCGGATCCTCCAGCCGGGAATAGTTTCTTCCCAACCGGAACGCCAGTTCCCCTGTCAGCGTGATATTGTTTAAGTCAAGCGCCTGCATATTGTGTCTTCTCCGTTCCGTAGATCTTCGCCAACCAGTATAAAACATGGGACGCAAACCCATGGCAGCAGCTGGCGCTCGGCTGATCATGCTCCCACAGGGTTCCTGTCCTCTCAGCCATCGGCGTAAAATATTCTTTCAGATCCTGCAGCAGCTTTTCCGTCTGGCCATCCAGATACAGAAGTTCCAGCCGCAGATAATCCCCGATAAACGCATTTGCCGGCGCAACATCCGGGCAGCAATCCGCAGCCCGGTGCGGCCCAAACTTCTGCACAAGCGTCTGCCACAGTTCCGGGTATGTCCGCTTATCCGCAGTGCCCATGAAAAACGCGTAATACTGGCAGACCTCGGTTATATTCCCGGGGTTTTCAAGACCGTGTGCTGTCCGCCGTTCATTGTCGGTAAAGAACAAGCCATTAAAGGAGCGCTGCCGTATCGTCTCCTGCAGCTTTTGGGATTTTTCCAGAAGCGCAGAATCGCCGTACAGTCTTCCTGCGATCTGCAGCATTCTGGCATACAGCATATTGGTCGGGAAATTGACATCCTGCACAACATCCGGATCATTTGCGCGGGACCACTCGACGAACACCCACTTTTCCAGCTTTTCCAGCAGGCCGTATTCGTTTTCAAACGTCGCAAAATATTGAATCAGGCCATAAACACGCGATTTGGCACGCTCCGCAAATGCGCAGTCTCCGCTGCGCTTGATATATTCCTCCAATTCCAGCACAAACCACATGGCCCAGTTCGGGATAAAGTTCCCGTCATAGTGGTCTGCCGGATAGCACATCGGCAGCATGCCGTCCGGGAGATGCGCAAATCGCTCGGCCAGCAGGAAGTTCTCCAGAAATGCTTTTTCGACCGTGCATTGGCCGGTCAGCGCATGCTCCGTGCGCGCGGTAAAGAAGCTGTCGCAAAGCCATCCGGCCCGCTCGCGGGAGGGGCAGTCCATAAACAAATCCAGCGCATTCTGCCGGTATGTGCGAACCGCCGCGTCGGCAATTTCCCGAAGCTGCTTCTGTTCTGGAAGACGAATCTGAAATTCCGGCGCCGGGTGCTGATATTGGAGCATCCGCACCTCCGAAACCCGGCAGGCGCCCTTTGCGGCGATTTTCAGGTACATCATCGTATACGGGGCGAACGTCATGATTCGATGGGCTCCGGCGTCCAGATCGTATTTAAAGCAGTTGCAGTTTGTAAGCCGAAGGAAATCCACGTCTCCGTCGGTCAGAATCTCATCAAACAGCAGATAAACCGTACATGCCTGCGCGCATTCCACCGTCATGCACAAAAATCCGGTTGCGTTATAAGGAAACCGGCAAGTCGCATAGCTGTTTTCCAGCGTGATCTGGGCCATATCCTCCGCCGCATGGCAGGACGGCTTCCATGCAAATGTCTGTGCTTCGTCGGACAGGTGCTCTTCCAGCGTATCCGCCGGATATCCCTTGAGCATGGGGCCGATCTGCGTATAGGCGCGGTCTTTCCGCAGCGCACCGCATGGCACGTCAAAGGAAACGCTGCCAGTCTGGACGATGCGCTGTACCTGCAGCGGCTCAAATTGCGGCATAGGCGTTTCCCGGCGCAAATACCGCTTTTCTGCCTGCGTCTCCGATTCCAACCGCTCTGCGCCGCCGTCGCTGCCAAGATAAAAGGCCTGCTTGCAGGCGCGAAGCCGGTATGCTTCGGCAAATGCACGCTGGAAACTGTAGCGCTGGACGCGCTGGATTCTCTGGTGCAGATCATACACGCCGAAAGAGCCGTCCCCTGTTGCCGCTGTCACTGCGTGGTTTTGCAGAATTTCCGCTGTCAAAAATCCTGGCTGATCCAGCGTATCATAACTGTTGACGTTAAAGGCCGTTACCTCGATCACGACCGTATTCTGTCCGGCGCACAGCTGCGGCGTCAGATCGATCTCGTCAACGCGGTAAAAGCCGTGCGCCGCCCGCGCAGGTCCCGCACAGACAAATTTTCCATTTACCCAGACACGATAAATGCTGGATGCCGCAAGATGCAAACTGGCGTCTTGGCCGGCTATGATCGCTCGGAACGCCAGTTCGCAGTTCATCTCATCTGCCCGGCCCTTGGCCCATATTGGTACTGCTTTTTGAAAAAAAGTATTCATATTTACCCAATCTAATATTAAATATGTATTGTTTACCCCTCGTTCAGCGTCAGGGTGTACCAGCGAATATCCGTGCCGTTTGCGCTCATAAACACCCGGAACGACGTTCCCTCCGGGTACAGCGTCAGATACGGATTGGAGACATCCGCCCGTTTGACTGCAATATGCTCCGGTTTTGTCCAGTGCAGCAGATCTTCGCTGAAGCTGAGTTGGCAGGTACACAGACCGTTCTGCCACGCATCCCGGTTGTAGGTTGACATGACAAACCGGTCGTGTGCCGGATCTTTACAGACAGACGGAATTGCGCCGCCGGTCAAAACCGGAACATCCCGTCCGCAATTTCCCGGCTCTGTAAAGCCGTTTCCCGTGTACTTTCTCCACGCCGTCACATCTTCCAGTTCATCCAGCCGGCAGCGGGCAAGATAAACCGCATCTGTCACCGCCTCCGACCGCTCAAGATTCGTAAAATGCTTTGTATAGAACAAATACAGATAGCCGTCATGCGGGTTCGGAAAAACGGAAAAATCCCCGCAGCCGAGGCAGATCTCATCTCCGGTCTGTCCCGGCTGATTCATTCCGGGCGAAAATCTGCTTGTCCAGCAGGGCTCCTGCGCGGTCAGAATCCAGCCGAAAAACCGCCATGTTCTCCCGCAGTCGTCGGATGTCATCATTCCGATGTGCCGGAAGTCCGGTTCGCCCTCCTCCTGCGCTCTCGCGGTATAAGAGGTTTTCCCCGCGCCCCAGCCTGTCTCATTGTGAATCAGGCAGTAAAACCGGTTTGTTTCCTTGTTGATCCACAGTCCGCACGGCCAGATCTGTCCGCGGGACAATGGCCCGTCCGGATACGGAATACCGGAAAACGCCTGCCCAGCCTCCCCCAAGGCAAAGCAATATTGCGCATCATATTCTTTCTTCAAGTCCAAAAGCGAACTGCCGCTCCACACGCTGATGCCGCCTAAATTTGTATGGCCGAGGAGCGCCCAGAAACGGCCGCTCCGGTCTGCGGCGTATGTGAGCAGACTGTCCTGGTAAACGCCGTTTTGATTCGTCAGATTTGTCTCATGTACGGACGATAGTTGATAGTTGTTCATTCTTTTCCTCTCTGCCGCTCAGCCGATAATCCCCTCCGGAGATACCTGCACCTGAAGCGTGTGATCCTCAACAACGCGCCGGACCTCCTGCAGCCGGTAGTCTCTGGGTGTGCATCCCATTGTTTTTTTGAAAACCCGCGCAAAATAATTTGCATCCGAAAATCCAACCTCGTGCGCGATCTCTTCAATCCGGTTCCGGCTCCTTAAAAGCAGCGAACTTGCCACCTCGATCCGGTGCTGATTCAGATATTGGATTGGGGAAATATGCAGGGCTTCCTGAAAGCGCTTGGATAAATACGGGATAGACACATTGCAGGCCTTTGACAAATAGGCCAGATCCAATTCGTTTTTATACTCTGTCTGAATCAGCGCCATACATCTTTGCACCACATCCGACATACTCTGCGTTTTCGTCTGTTCGATCAGCGTGTTATACAGCTGCATCATAAACTGATACGCATATCCGGAAGCCGTATAGAAGCTGCCCATCTCGTTGTTTAACGCCGCACGATAGATCTCATCCCAGCACCGCATGACGGCCGAATCCGCAGGAAGGTCAAAAACACGGCCAAACCGTTCCGCCAGATCGCTCCAGATTTTCAGGCAGGATATATTAAGCGTAATAAATTTCAGTTCCCAGTGTTTCGCATTTGGGGAGCGGTAATACTGGTATTGTCCGGGCCGTTCGATCAGGAATGCCTGTCCCGGCTTGATCGCATAGGCCTTCTGGTTGTAGACCAGCGTTCCCTCACCGGATACGGTATACTGGAATACACACTGCTTATATGCAGAGGTCCGGCAATCCCGGTAGTAGACCTCCGGCGAGGCCCAGTATTCCCATCCGATTGAAAAAAGCGCATAGTAATCCTCATAGAGGCGCTGATCGCGGAACTGGTACTCGATTGATTTATACTGCGGCGCATCCATAAAATTCTCCTTCAAGCAACTGCACATGCCTCAGCCCTTTACGCTCCCCATCACAATACCCTTGGAAAAATACCGCCGCATATATGGATATACGATCAGAATCGGCAGCATGGCAAGGAAGATCTGCGCCGCCTTTGTCGTCTGGGTCGAGATTTCAGAGAGCGTTTTGATGGTTTCCACATCGCCGGTCTTCATAACATCCAGACTGCTGTTGACCACCAGATTGTGCAGATAGGTCGCCAGCGGCTGACCCGTGCTGGTATTGAAATACAGCATGCCGTCAAACCACGAGTTCCAGTGATTGACGATGCAGAACAGCGTGATCGTCGCAATAGAGGCCTTGGACAGTGGAACAATGACCTGCCAGCAGATCTGCCACTGATTGGCGCCGTCGATCAGCGCGGCCTCCTCCAGTTCGGGCGGCAGACTGCGGAAGAAGTTCATCATCATAATGACGTACATCACAGGCACAGCGCCGGGAATGATCATCGACCAGAAGGAGTTGATAAGTCCGGTTTTGCTGACGACCATATAGGTCGGGATAATCCCGCCGTTAAAGAGCGTGCAGAACAGAAAAATCCAGACATAGACCTTTCTTGCGCGGAAGCGGTTATCGGACTTCGACAGCGGATAGGCGCACAGAATGCACAGCAGCAGATTGAGCGCCGGACCGGTCAAAACGCGCATCACGCTGACGGAAAGGGATTTGAGGAACTGCTGGTCGTCCAGCACATATCGATAGGCAGCCGTCGTAAACTCAACCGGCCACAGCGCAACGCGTCCGGCATCGGCAGCGGCGCGCGAGGAAAAGGAAATGGCCAGAACGTTGATGATCGGCAGCAGGCAGATGAGCGAGAGCACAAACAGCAGCACGCCATCGACGGCCGCGAACGTATTGATGTGATGCTTTTTCTTGTTTTTCATTCCAGTCACCTCAGAACACACGGTAATCGCCGTATTTTTCCGCCAGCTTGTAGCCCAGCGCGATCAGCACAAGCGAAATCACGGATTTCATGAGTCCGACAGCCGTGGAGATGCTGTATTGCGCGTTGTCGATGCCGAGACGGTAGATGAAGGTATCGAGAATGTCGCCGGACTGATAGACCTGCGGGCTATAGAGATTGAAGACCTGGTCAAAGCCGGCGTTAAGCACATTGCCGAGCGACAGCACAGTCATGACAAATACCATCGGCAGAATGCCCGGCAGCGTCACATGCAGGATTTGCTTGATCTTGCCGGCGCCGTCAATCTCAGCGGCCTCGTAGAGCGCCGGGTCGATGCTACTCATGGCAGCGAGATAGATGATCGAACTATAGCCGAAGTTTTTCCATGTATCCGTAATGATCAGCGTCCACGGGAACGTGCTGTTTTCGCCGAGGAAATACACCGGTTCTCCCCCGAAGAACCGTATGATCTCATTAACAAGGCCGTTTGACGGCGAAAGGATGTTCGTGAAAATACCGCCCAGAATGACCCACGACAGAAAATACGGCAGGCAGGTGACAAGCTGCACATAGCCGGAGAAAATCTTGTTTTTGATCTCATTGACCAGCAGTGCAAACAGAACCGGCACCAGAATGCCGAGAACCAGCTTAAAAACCGCGATGAAAACCGTATTGTAGATCACCCGCAGCGCGTCCGGGTAGGCAAAAAAGCGTCTAAAGTTCTCCAAGCCCACCCATGCAGAGCCAAAAATGCCCTTGGTCGGTTTGTAGTTTTCAAACGCCATCAGCAGGCCGAACATCGGCGCGTAATTATAGATAAGAATGATCACCAGCCCCGGCAGGAGCATCAGGTGCAGCGGAAGTTCCTGGTGCAGACGGCCCGTTTTTTTCCTGTCCGGCAATCTGGTTGGCGTTGCTTTTTTCATCGCTTTGTCCTTTCCGTCGTGTAATTGCTGACAGGGAAATGGAGCATATGCTCCATCTCCCTGTCGATTCCGTTATCTGTCAGGCGAGAACGCTGTTATTGCGCAGTATACCATGCGTTGACTTCTTCGGTGATCTTGTCGCCGCCGTTTGCCTTCCAGCTGGCAACATAGTCGTCGAAATCGTCAACCGTCTTCACGCCGCGGATGACGTCGGTTATGAACTGCTCCGTGAGCGTCTTGAGCGTGGAGTCATAGTTCAGCATGCTCTCTGTCGAACTGCCGGTATAAGCGCTGACGAGATAGCCGTTCGCTTCCACAGCCGCATTGACGAGCGCTTCGGTGCTGTCCGGCCCGAAGATTGCGTACATCGACCAGCCTTCCATGTTGCCGTCTTTGTTGTACTTCTCGCAGGCTTCCACCGTGGAGTCATAGCCAGCCGTCACAGTTTCGGGCGTCTTGCCGGTCTCGAGGAACTGGAGATACTCGTTATGGATCTTATAGTTGGCATTGATGTCATCCACGACGAACGGATACGCAAAGTTGCGCAGACCTGCGGCATTGTTGCCGGTCTTCTCATCGAATTCATACTCAGCAAAGAGGTTGAACAGCTTGATCACAGCCTCGGGATGCTCACACTTGGCGCTGACGACAACGCCGCCGGTGAAGTTAGCGGATTCCTGCGCAAGAACAGGCTCGCCGTCCACGGACGGGACTGCGTAGAACGACCACTGCTGGCCGTCGGCAGCTGCATTGGCAAGGTCAAACGGCGCGCAGAAGTTGGAAACCACGATACCGCAGCGGCCAGCCATGACGTCTTCGACGATCTGTGCGTTTTCCTTGGTACCGAATTCCGGATCGATGAGGCCTTCGCTGTATTTCTCAGCCAGTGCGCCGAGCGCAGCCTTCATCTCAGGCTGAATGTTGGAGTTGACAAGTTCGCCGTCCTTTTCCAGCCAGATGTTGCTGTAGGCATGGTAGCCGTTCAGCAGGCCGACACCGGCGGTCAGCACGTCGGTGACGTTCTTCGTCATGCCGATGCCGATGGTGCATGTGCCGCCCATATTGTTGTCCTTAAAGGTCTTGGCAATGTTCCACAGATCATCCATCGTCTTGGGCGCTTCCAGACCGCACTCTTCAAGCCAGTCGGAGCGGATGGAGACGACCGGAATATAGTCATAGTAGGCAATCGGCAGAACGATCGCATAGAGTTTGCCGTCCACATAGCCGTTGGACATCATGACGCCGCCGTCGGCATACAGCTTGGCCTTCAGCTTGTCGGAGGCATAGGTCTCAAACACATCGGTGAGATCAGCCAGCATGTCCGTGTCGGTCAGATCCGCAAACTGCGTAGCCGTGACACTCATCACATCGGGCAGATCATCGGTGGCGATTGCCATGTTGATCTTCGTTTCCAGATCGGAAGCAGAACCGCTGAACTTATAGGAGACATTGATGCCGTATTCCGCAAACAGATCGTGCCAGACGTTGCTGTCCATGGTCTGAGACGATTCGACGTTGCGGATGTTGTCTTCATTCATGGTTGTGGTAATTTCAACCGGGGTGTCGTATTTGCCGAGCGGGTCAACATCGGCAGTCGCAGTTTCGTCTGCATTGTCGGCAGTGTCAGCCGGTTCCTGCGCGGCAGGCTGATCGGTCGTGTCAGATGCAGTCGTCTGATCCTTGGCTGCACAGGCGCATGCGCCCAGCACAAGCAGCACAGCGAGCAGCAGGCATACGAGTTTTTTCATTTGTGTTTCCTCCATTCATTTTTGCATAGGCAGTTGTGAAAATGCACAACCATTTCTTGCGAAATCGATATGTTGTTGAGCATTTTCATTGTTATCATATTAGAACAGGCCGCCGTATTTCAATAGGATTATTTCGTAAATTATAGCACAAAAATATTTTGTGTAAACATGATTTTCTTGATTTTTTGGCTATATACGCGATAGCTAGCATAATTTTAGCATTTCTCGTATTTTTAAATCCTATATTTAAATCAGAATATCCTGTTTATCGGAAAGCAATCCCCCGGAAAGCCTGCGCTTCAAAGACGCAGCCCTTCCGGGGGATCTTTTTCATTTCTATCAGGTTTTTCGCGCCAGACGAAGTCAGCTTCTATACCGCAGGGCCCGGATTGCATTCAGAACAGCCAGCACCATCACGCCGACATCGGCGAAGATGGCAGCCCACATGTTGGCGACGCCGAACGCGACAAGCGCGAGGCAGCCAAACTTCACGACCAGCGAGAACACGATGTTCTGCCGGACAATGCCGATGCACTTGCGGGAGATCTTGATCGCCTTGGCGATCTGCAGCGGGTCGTCGTCCATGAGGACGATATCAGCCGCTTCAATCGCAGCGTCGGAGCCCATTGCGCCCATCGCAATGCCGATATCTGCCCGTGTGAGAACTGGCGCGTCGTTGATACCGTCGCCAACGAAGGCCAGCATATCTTTTTTACTCTTCGCAGCCAGCAGCTTCTCGACCTCCGCGACCTTATCGCCCGGCAGAAGTTCGCTGCGCACCTCATCGACGCCGAGTTCGGCGGCCACGCTGTCCGCTACGCGCTTCGCATCGCCCGTCAGCATGACGGTCTTCTGGACACCCGCGCGCTTGAGCTGCTCGATTGCTTCCTTCGAGTGCGGCTTGACGACGTCGGAAATGACAATATGCCCCGCGTACTGGCCGTCAACAGCCATGTGGATAATCGTGCCGGTGCTGTGGCAATCGTGATACTCCACGCCCAGCTTATTCATCAGCTTGCTGTTGCCTGCAGCAACCGCATGCCCATCAACCGTGGCGGTAATGCCGTGACCGCTGAGTTCTTCAATATCTGTCACGCGGCTGCGGTCGATTTCCTTTCCGTAGGCCTTTTGCAGACTCTTGCTGATGGGATGCGAGGACGCGCATTCGGCCAGCGCCGCATATTCGAGCAGCTGTGCTTCGTCCATCGGGCTGTGATGAACGGCCGTGACCTCAAACACGCCGCGCGTCAGCGTACCGGTCTTGTCGAAAACAACGATCTTTGCTTCGGACAGGCCCTCCAGATAGTTGGAGCCCTTGATCAGAATGCCCTCCTTGCTGGCCCCGCCGATACCGGCGAAGAAACTCAACGGAATGCTGATGACCAATGCGCACGGGCAGCTGACGACTAGGAATGACAGCGCACGGTAAATCCAATCTGTCCAATTCGCGTCAAGCCCCGCAAGCATCCGGCCAAGCGGAACCAGCACAGCCAGCGCCAGCGCCGCCGCACACACGGCAGGCGTGTAGATCTTGGCGAAGCGGGAGATGAATGCCTCGGATCTCGATTTGCGGGAACTGGCGTTCTCGACCAGATCAAGGATCTTGGAAACGGTGGACTCGCCGAACGCCTTTATCGTGCGAATCTTCAGCACGCCGGACATATCGATGCAGCCGCTGATGATCTCGTCGCCCTCTTTGACGTCGCGCGGCAGACTTTCGCCGGTCAGCGCACTGGTGTTGAGACTGGCAGTTCCCTCAACGATCACACCATCGAGCGGTACTTTTTCGCCCGGCTGCACGACAATCATGCTGCCGACCGGAACCTCATCCGGATCGACCTGCGTCAGCTGGCCATCCGCCTCAATATTCGCATAATCCGGGCGGATATCCATCAGCGCGGAGATATTCTTCCGGCTCTTGCCGACGGCGTAACTCTGGAAGAGTTCGCCGATCTGATAGAACAGCATAACGGCGATGCCCTCAACATAGTCTCCGCTCTTCGTCCAGATGGCGAGGAAAAACGCGCCGAGCGTAGCCAGCGCCATCAGGAAATTTTCGTCAAACGCACGGCCATTGAGAATGCCCTTCCCGGCCTTGCGCAGAATATCGTAGCCGATGACCAGATAGGCCGCCACATACGCAAGCAGCTGGGGAATCCCGGTGATGGGAATGAAGTGCAGCGCAATGAGCATCACAGCAGTGATGAGAATGCGCACGAGCATCTTTTTCTGTTTCTTTGTCATAGCAAACACTCCGTTCTGCGCTGCCGGAGCAGCGGCCATGGATTAAAGTTCGATCTCGCAGTCCGGCTCGACCTTCTTGCAGGCCTTGAGCACAGCCTTCATGGTCTTCTTCTCATCCGCACCCTCGGCGAATTCCACGATCATCTTCTGCGTCATGAAATTGACGGTTGCATCCGCAACGCCCTCGGTCTTCTTCGCGGCCTCTTCCATCAGGTTTGCGCAGTTCGCGCAGTCAACCTCGATCTGATACGTCTTTTTCATGGTTCATACCTCCGATTGAATTTTTGAATTAAACATTTGCTTAATCATTACATCCGCAGTATACCGGGAAAAATGCCGAAAATCAAGTCCTCAGCACCGCTTGCTTCCAATCGGGCGAACAGAATTTCCAAAACGGATAACGCCGCCCCGGCCAGATCCGCAAACTCCCGCCGCCCCCTGTGCCGCTGACTGAACCGTATCAACAGATCCGGCATAAGAAACTCATTGACCTGATCGATCGGCCGCAGTGGACTGGCACGGCGCCGGACGGCGAACCGTTCATAAGGCAAGCCGAGGATACGCTGATCCCGGATCTCATTTCCATCGTCTATCTCGACGGAGTCTGCCAGTTCATCATCTTTGACGCCAAATACTATAATCTCCAGCTGGAGCACGACAAAAAGCTGCGCGGCCAGCCCGGAATCGAATCCATCACCAAGCACTCAATCTATAAAAAAAGCAGGCAGCATCTGCCCGCTTCGTATTTTGCCTTGCCCGCCCTTCTGGGCGGGCATTTCTTTACCTGTTTCCGAACCGCTCTGCGTAGCCGCAGCGGCGGCATAGGGCGGCGGCGCGCTCCCCTTTTTCAAAGCCCTCGCGGATTGCGCGGGCCAGCGGCGAGGCGAGAATGTCGGAAAGTTCCTGCCGGAACAGATTTCCCAGCGCAAGCGTGCCCTCGTGGTCGAGGCAGCACGGCACAACCGTGCCGTCTGACAAAACGGCGATCTGATCAAACAGCGCACGGCAGCAGCCGGAGTTCCCGCGCTCCTCTGCCTGTTCGTCCGGCCAGTCAAAGCGCTCGCCAAAACTCACGAATACGCCGTTTTCCAGCCGCCAGCCCCATGTGTTTTTCTTCCATACACCAGGAAACGCCGCATGCAGCCGCTCCAGAATTTCTGCATTCCGGTCGTGCAGCCCCTTTGTCTGTGCGCCGTCGAGATTCCAGAGGCGGAAATCCGCCAGAACACCTGCCTTTTGCGCCGCATGGGCAAACGCCGTGCAGCCTGTCAGATACGCAGAAAAATCTCCCGCCTCATTCGCCTCAAAGCTGTGCAGGCTGACAGAAACCTTGCGCAGCGCGGGCGCAGCAAGCAGCGCTTCCTGCTTTTTCGGCAGCAGCGTCCCGTTCGTTGTGAGCGTCGCGCGGAAGCCGAGTTCCCGGCAAATCTCCAGCAGCTGCGGCAGCTGCGGGTGCAGCAGCGGTTCGCCCATCACATGCAGGTACAGATGCTCCCCATAGGGCCGAAGTTTTGCGGCCAGCGTGTGGAAGTTTTCCGGCGATAAAAACGCGGCAGGCCGCTTCGTGCCGGGGCAGAAGCTGCACGAAAGATTGCAGCAGGTCGTAATCTCGAGATACATCCGTGAAAACATAGGAAAACCGCCTTTTTCGTTCTGCTATCAGTATACCGGTTTTAGTACCAAAAGGAAAGATGGAAAAACAATGCCCGCTGTGCTATCATGGACGCAGAAACGGAGGAGATACGCATGTGGACGCTTTCGCAGGTACAGGCGGAATACCGGCGGCTGGACAGACTGCTCGGAATCGACACGGGCCGCGTGGCCGTGTCCTTTTCCAAACGCATGACGCGGCAGTACGGCGTGTGTACGTTCGTCAAAAACAAACCGCAGGAGATCCGCCTCGCGGACTTTCTGCGGCAGGAGGATCAGGTCTTCTGGGACACGGCCCGGCATGAGTACGCCCACGCCGCCGTGGCTCTGCTCACAGGCAAACGGCACGGGCACGACGAGGCGTGGAAAGCGGTCTGCCGGAAAATCGGCTGCCCGCCGGAGCGGCTTGCGCCCAACTGCAATGCAGCAGTTGAAAACCAGAAACGCATTGAGGCCGTGCGCGGCGTGTATGTCGTGACGTGCCTCGGCTGCGGGACGCAGTCGCGCTATCTGCGGCGCGGGACGGTCGTGCAGGCACTGGAGGAACAGCGCGGCGGCATCCGTTGCCGCCGGTGCGGCGGGAAGAAATTCAGACTTGAAAAGCGGTTTGAGCCGCAGGAGGAATACACATGACAAAAGCAGAACGTGCAAGAGAACTTTTTCTGGAGGGCTGCAACTGCGCGCAGGCCGTCTTTCTGGCCTTCGCGGAAGAGAAGATGGACAGAGATACCGCATTGAAGATCGCCTCCGGCTTTGGCGGCGGGATGGCAGGCATGCGCAATGTCTGCGGCGCAGTCAATGGGATGTTCATGGCCTACGGCCTGCTCTGCGGCCCGGCAGACCCAACCGACCGGGCGGCGAAGGCAAAAAGCTATGAAACGCTGCGGCAGCTTGCGGGAGAATTCGAGGCGCGCAACGGCTCACTCATCTGCCGTCAGCTGCTGGGCCTCGACCCGGATTTCAAACCCCAGCCGCCTGAGCCGCGCACCGACGGCTATTACAAAAAACGTCCGTGTCCGGAAATGGTCTACTGCGCGGCAGACATTCTCGAGGAGTATCTATCCAAAGAAGGCTGAGAACCGGCATATCGGAACGCGGGAGGGATTGCTACGACTGTTACAGACTGGCAAACGCTGAAAAAGATCGACGCCCATATTCATATCCTGCCGGACGCGGTACATGCCGCCAATCCAGATTCTGACGATGTGTGGAGATTTGCAGACCTGCATCAATATGCGCAGATCATGCGCGAAAACAACATCGAACGAGCGGTCATCATGCCCTTCAACGATCCGTTTTTGATGTCGATGGCGTTCAGCGTCGATGCGGTACACCGGAACCTTTTCGAGATGAAGCGGTGCTGTCCGGGCAGATTTTATGCGTTTGCGGATATTGATCCCCGAAATTCTTCCGTTGAATCAGTCGATGCGCTTTGCCGCGCCCTTGCCGATCACGCGCTGGACGGCATCAAGCTTCACCCGAACAATTCCGCTCTGGCGCTTGATTCTGATTACAACCGCGCTGTCTTCGCATTTGCGCAGGAACGCCGCATCCCCGTGGCCGTTCATTCCTATCCAAATGCAGATGATGATCTGTCTGCGGTAAGGCGCGTTGTGAAGATAGTGGAACGCTATCCCGATTTGAAATTGATTGTCTCGCATATGGGCGCGTTCCAATGGGAACAGCTGCTCCCGCTTGCCTGCTATGTGGATGTTTCTGCAATTCTTCCCGCTTACGTCCGCACATACGGCATCGCAGGAACCAACGATCTCCTGCGGAAATTCGGTCCGAACCGGCTTCTGTTTGCAACAGATTATCCCGACAACCGGCATTTGCAGCCCACGGAAATCTATGCCGCCTATTTCCACATTCTGAATCAAATGGACTTCACGGAAGAAGAAGCGAAAAAAATCGCATACTGGAACGCAAAAGAGCTGTTGGGATAATAACTCGTTCTGTCGAGGTCTAGACCCCAAAGCGCAAACCAGCGAAGCGTTTGCGCTTTGGAAAGAAGGAAACAGGCTCAAGAGGCCCCGCGCTTAGCGCGGAGCCTCGTTCCGTCGAAGCCGTTTCCGACTATCCAACACCGCCGATCCAACGGAAGCCCCTTCCGTTTGTCAGATCGGGCTGCGGGGCGTCAACAGACGTCTCCACGATCTCCAGATGTTCCGCGATCCGTTCCGCATCGTCCCAGCCGGCGCTGATAATGACGACGCAGAGCTTCTCCGGGTCGTACAGCAGAAGCATCTGCGTGGTCCACTCCTCCGGCGCGTCGGAGCCCGGACTTGAACGCTGCCAGTGTGTCTCGACCCACGACGCGTCGTAGGGGCCGATCGTCCCCTGCTTTGTGATCTCCGTCCGCGTACCGCCGCAGAGGAAGTCGCACCCGGCGACCGTGTTGGCGGACATACACTGCACGCTGTAGTCCTTCCGCTCGTCCCGCACGGCAAAGAGGTCGTAGGTATAGACCACCAGCTCCCGCTCGTCCTGCGGCAGGCTCTGCGCCTGTTCGGCGTCCCGCTGGGCGATCACGTCATAGGCCGTTTGGGTGTAGCCCGTGCCCCAGCCCTCCGGCAGCCAACCGAGCCGCATACCGCAGACCTTTCCCTTTGTCCGGCCCTCGGTATCGAAGCTGATGGGGTTGTTCCACTCAAACGGCGTGTCCACCAGAATCGTCTTTTTGTTTTCCTCGTCATAGCGGAGCGTGTCCGGCATGATGTAGCTTCCCGCACCGTCCCCGACAGTCGCGTAATGTACGATCGCCGCCGCGCCGCACAAAACGGCGACGGCCGCCGCTGCTGCGACCAGCACAAGACCGAGCGGGCGCTTCCGCTTCACCCCCGGCAGCTTGGCCCGCATTTTTTCCAGAATCCGCTCCGCGTCCGCGTCCCGGCTCAGCGGAACGGTGTTTTCCTCATAGTCTTCAAACAGACTCTGCACAGAGATCTTCAATCTGCACATCTCCTTTCTGTAATTCCGTCCGCAGCACCTGCCGCCCGCGCAAAAGTCGGCTGCGGACCGTGCTGGGGTTCATATGCAGTGCTTCCGCGATCTGTCCGGCGGTCTGGTTGTAGTAATACCGGCGCAGAAAAATTTCGCGGTCCTCCGACGTGAGCGCGGCCAGCGCCGCGTTTAAAAGCGCGCTGCGCTCCTTCGCCTCCAGTAGCTTCTGCGCGTCGCGGTCATCGATGAGGATACAGTCCTCGTCCCGGACGAGTTGTAAATGCTGCCGCCGCAAAAAGCTGATCGCCTGATTGCGCGCGACCTTGCCCAGCCAGCCGCGCAGATGCTCCGTCCGAAGCGGCTGCGGTGCGCGCCACAGCGCGACAAACACATCGGAGGCCAGTTCTTCAATGTCTTCTGCGGCAGCGCACGGGCCAAGCTGATTGCCGATCACAGCTGTTACATATCCGCTGTACTGCCGCACGGCAGCCTCCAGTGCTGCCGCGTCACCCCGCTTCAGCCGCCGCAGAATGGTCTTGTCATCCGTATCCATCCCTCCTGTCTTGTAACCGCTGAATCAATCGCCTCTTGCCGATTGAATCATCGGTTACTCCTATTGTTCCTTTGAGACGTCTCACCTATATAGTCGCAGAAACGCAAAATCTGTTGCAAAGAAATGCGCCGCAGCGGCTGCTGCGGCGCTTGCTGTGTTTATCGGATGAATTCTGCCGGGTCGATGGTGTCGCCGTTGGCATAGACGGCAAAGTGCAGATGCGGTTCGTCCGCAATCTCGAGCAGCGCGGTTTCGCCGACGGCACCGATAGTTTGCCCGGCCTCTACGCTGTCACCGGCTGAGACGGACGGCATGACGGCAAGATTGGAATACTGCGAGACATGTCCGTCCGGGTGGTTGATGACGACGGTCGTGCCGAGAAATTCGTCGTCATAGACTGCTGTCACGATACCAGCGCCTGCGGCCTTGACCGGCGTTCCGACCGACGCAGCCAGATCGACACCCGCGTGCGTCCGCCAGTCCTGTGTCGTGGCGTTATACTGCAGCGCATCGACACTGTAAGCGGCCTGTGTGCCGCCGGAGACTGGCCAGACGCGCACGTTTTTTGCCGCCTCGCGCACAGATTCGTCTGTCATGGCAGCAGCCGGAGCCGTTTCCTCGTCCGCAGTGGCGGTCGGGGCCGGCTTCTGCTCGGCGGACGGATTTTTGGCCGGATCCTCCGCGCTGGTGGCAATGGACATCGTCTCCTGCCGCAGCGCTTTCTTTTCGGCGATGGCACCAGACACGAACAGCCAGCCCGAAACGCCTACCGCGCATACGCACAACGCCAGAACAATGTAGTAGCCCTTTTCACGGAAAAAATTCCGGATCCGCTTCCGGTTCGGATGATTTTCGTTTGTTTGCATGATTTTGCACCTCCGAGGCTAAGTATGTGCCAAAAACCGGAGGATTAAACCAGCGAAGGAAAATTATTCGTGCAGGAAATTCGTCTGTAAGTAATACCGGAGAATGCGGCTGCGGGTGACGATGCCGATAAAATCACCTTTGTCGTCGATCACGGGGACAAAGTTCTGCTCAGCGGCGACGGAGAGAAGATCCTCCACGCGCGTGTCTACCCGCACGGGCTGCACGGTGCGGCGGTGCTCGATCTCAGAGATAGAATGCTCCTCGGTCTGGCGCAGGTCCATCACGCACAGGCGCTTGAGCGTCCAGAGCAGGTCGCCCTCTGTAACAACGCCGCAGTATTTCCCGCTCTTGTCCAGTACGGGCAGTGCCGCATAGCCGGAATGCTCCATCCGTTCCATCGCCTGCCGCAGCGTGTCGTCGGACTCTATATAGGCGCACATCGCCTTCGGCGTCAGGAAAAAGAGAATATTCATGCGTCGGCCTCCTTATATCTGTAGTATATCATAGCATACCGGGCGGCCGAGGGCGTGACGATTTTGTAAACTGCGCGGACAGAAAAATTTTTGTCGCATCCGAACAGTTTTTCTTGCATTTTCTTGAAAGTTAGATTATCCTAACATTCAGAATGTAATGGAGAAAGGAATGCAATTTATGACGCTTGACGAACTTTCCGTCGGACATTCCGGCGTGATTACAGCAGTCGGCGGCGAAGGGGTCCTCCGGTGCAGGCTGCTCGATATGGGCCTCATTCCGCATACGCGCGTGCATGTCAGCAAGATCGCGCCCATGGGCGACCCCATGGAGTTGTTTCTGCGCGGCTATACGCTCACGCTGCGCAAGGAGGACGCGCACAGCATCACCATTGAGGAGGACGCAAGATGATCTTCGCACTGGCTGGCAACCAGAACTGCGGCAAAACGACGCTTTTTAACCAACTGACCGGTTCAAACCAGCATGTCGGCAATTTCCCCGGCGTGACAGTCGATCAGAAATCCGGCCCTGTGCGCGGACAGAAGGACTGCACCGTCGTCGATCTGCCAGGCATCTACTCGCTCCGCCCGTACACGGCAGAGGAGATCGTCACACGCGATTTTATTCTGAAAAACAAGCCGGACGGCATCATCAACATCGTTGACGCGACCAATTTAGAGCGCAATCTCTATCTGACGCTCCAATTATTGACGCTGCGCGTGCCGACGGTGCTGGCGCTCAACATGATGGACGAGTTGACCGGCAACGGCGGCAGCATCGACACGGACAAGCTTTCGCAGCAGCTGGGCGTGCCGGTCATTCCAATCTGTGCAGCCTCCGGCGACGGCGTGGAGGCACTGATCGAGACGGCCGTGCACACGGCGGAGGACAAACGCCTGCCCGCCGTCGTCGATTTCTGCGCGCCCGGCCCTGTCCACCGCTGCATTCACGCCGTCTGCCACCAGATTGAAGATCACGCGCAGCGTGCGGGGCTTTCCGTCCGCTTCGCGGCGACGTGGGTCATTGACGGCGACGAGGCTGTTCTGAATCAGCTGCACCTTGACCAGAACGAAAAGGAACTGATCGAGCATTCCATCGTCCAAATGGAACTCGAACGCGGCCTTGACCGCAACGCAGCCATCGCGGATATGCGCTATACGTTCATTGAAGCGCTTGTCAAATCCTGCGTCGTCAAGCCGCATGAGAGCAAGGAGCGTCTGCGTTCGGTCAGTGCCGACAAAATTCTGACCGGAAAATATACCGCGATCCCGATTTTTATCGGCGTGATGCTGCTGATTTTCTATCTGACATTTCATGTGATCGGCCAGGGACTGAGCGATCTGCTGGCTTCCGGCATTGATGCGCTAACCGTCGTGGTCGATCGGGCGCTGACGGCCTATCACCTGAACCCCGTCGTGCAGAGCCTTGTGATCGACGGCATTTTTCAGGGCGTCGGCTCGGTTTTAAGCTTCCTGCCTATCATTGTCACGCTGTTTTTCTTCCTGTCTATTCTGGAAGACACCGGCTATATGGCGCGTGTGGCGTTCGTCATGGACAAGCTTCTGCGGCGCATCGGCCTGTCCGGCAAATCTATCGTGCCAATGCTTATCGGTTTCGGCTGCACGGTCCCGGCAGTCATGGCGGCACGGACGCTCCCGTCGGAGCGCGACCGCACCATGACCATCCTGCTCACGCCCTTTATGAGTTGCTCTGCAAAAATTCCGATCTACGCATTTTTCTCGGCAGCGTTCTTTCCGAAGTATGCCGCGCTTGTAATGATCGGGCTGTATGTGCTCGGCATCCTGTTCGGCATTCTCTCCGCGCTGGTGCTCAAGTCTGCCTTCCGCGGCCGGCCGGTTCCATTTGTAATGGAACTGCCGAATTACCGGCTGCCAAGCCTCAAGAGCGTTGCACTTCTGCTCTGGGACAAGGCAAAGGATTTTATCGAGCGTGCCTTCACAGTCATTTTCCTTGCAACCATCGTCATCTGGTTCCTGCAAAGCTTCGACGCGCGGCTGAATGTTGTAGACAGCAGTGAGCAGAGCCTGCTCGCCATGGTCGGCCGCTGGCTCGCGCCTGTCTTCGCGCCGCTGGGCTTCGCAGACTGGCGCTGTGCGACAGCGCTGATCACCGGCTTTATTGCGAAGGAATCCGTCGTCAGCACACTTCAGATTCTGCTGGGTACCGCCGCCATCTCGACGCTCTTTACTGCAAAAGCCGCGCTGAGTTTTCTGGTCTTCACGCTCTTGTATACCCCGTGTGTGGCGGCTATTGCCGCCATCCGGCGCGAGACGGGCTCTGCGCTGCGTGCAGCGCTCATTGCGCTTTCCCAGTGCTGCATCGCATGGCTGGCTGCGTTTGCAGTGTACCATCTGGTGCTTCTAGTCTGAATACTGGCGCCCGGCTCTGGAAAAGAGCCGGGCGCTGATGTTTTATAACGCAGAATACAGCGGCTTTTATCTCTGCACCCGTCCCGTACCGTCGCCGCCCATGAGTTTTTCCACGTCGGAGACGGACACGCGGTTGAAATCGCCGATGACGCTGTGCTTCAGGCAGCTTGCCGCAACCGCGAATTCCAGTGCGGACTGCTTGTCCTCGTAATGATTCAGGCCATAGATCAGACCGCCGGCGAAGCTGTCGCCGCCGCCCACACGGTCGATAATATCTCGGATTTCGTATTTCTTTGAGACGTAGAAATCCTTGCCGTCGTTCAGGCACGCCGCCCAGCCATTCCAATCGGCGCTGTGGCTTTCGCGCAGCGTAATGGCGATGTACTGCATATTCGGATACGCTTCCAGCACCTTATCGCCAAGCGCACAGTATTTCTCACGGTCAAGCTCGCCGGATTCGATGTTCACATCGACGGTAATTTCCAGCGACTTCTGCACATCTTCCTCGTTGGCAATCGCCACATCAACGTACTTGGCAAGTTCCCGCATGACCTCGCTGGCCTGTTTGCCGTATTTCCAGAGGTTTTTACGGTAATTTAGGTCGCAAGAGACGGTGATGCCGCGCTGTTTTGCTTTCTTGACGGATTCCAAGCTCAGTTCCATTGCAGATTCCGAGATTGCGGGTATGATTCCCGTGATGTGGAACCATCCTACGCCGTCAAATGCCCTGCTCCAGTCGATATCACCGGGTTTTGCCAGCGCAATCGAGGAATACGCGCGGTCGTAGACGACCTTGCTTGGGAGCTGGTTTGCACCGGCTTCGAGATAATAAATCCCCATTCGTCCGTTGCCGCGGACGATTTTTTTCGTGTCTACTCCGAAGTAGCGCAGTTCGCGGATGCAAGCATTGGCAATATCGTTCTGCGGCAGGACGGTCAGGAATTCCGCGTCCATGCCGTAATTTGCAAGGCTTACTGCTACGTTTGCCTCGCCGCCGCCAAACGTCGCTTCCAGCATCGGAGACTGGAGAAAGCGTTCATGCCCCGGCGCTTTCAGGCGGAGCATGATCTCACCAAACGTTAAAACCTTCATCCGCGCACCTCCCTGACGATCTCGCTTGCCTCGCGGCACAGCGCCGTCACTGCGTCGAAATTACCTGCGGCAATTTCCTTCTTCGGGCACAGCCAGCTTCCGCCGACGGCGTGGACAAACGGCGCTTCCAGATATTCTTTCAGGTTCTTCGCGTCCACGCCGCCGGTCGGGATGAATTTAATTCCGCCGAACGGAGCAGAGAGCGCCTTCATCGCTTTCAGGCCGCCGTAAACGCCTGCTGGGAAGAACTTCACCACGTTCAGGCCGAGTTTCATACCATTTCGATTCCCGTCGTTTCCGACAACCAGTAAGACCTAGCGCCCAAAAAATATCCGGTCTTTCCATAGGGAAAGACCGGGTTTTTTTATGACCGCTTCCGGCGGTATTCTGTCGGCAGTTCGCCGTAGGTTTCCTTGAACGCTGCGGTGAACCGGCTCTGGCTCTCATAGCCAACTGCCTGCGCAATGGCGGCGATATCGTTCTGCGTTTTTAAAAGCAGCGACGCCGCCTCCTCCATCCGGTGCTTTTTCATGTGCGCGGCGATCGTCTCGCCGTAGACCTGCTTGAAGCAGCGCTTGAGCGTCGTTGTATTCATCAGATACTTTCGGGACAGTTCCTCAATCGTGACGCGCTCAGCGAGATTGTTTGTCAGTTCGTCGTGGACATGGCGGATGATCTGCTCCTGCGAGGCCTGAAAATCGACTGTCTTCTCCGGGCAGGCGATCTGCATGACCTGCTCGACGATCTCGTGCAAGAGTTTGATCTGTACCGTGTCGCCTGCCTTGTAGTAGACCTCCTTGCCGCACCGGCGGCTCTCGATCAGCCCGCTCTGTGCAAGCGAACGCAGATGGTGCGAGACGGCGGGGCTCGACATTTCAAGCAGCGCCGCAATGTTGATGACGCATTCCTCCCGGTGGCTGAGCAGCCAGAAAATGCGCACCCGCGTCGGGTCGCTCAGCTGCTTGAAAATATCGCACACCGCGCCGAAATGCTCCACATTCTTCAGTTCCCGATGCAGATCTTCCGTGTGTCCATGCGCACCGTGGTCGTGCGGAAGAGAAAACTCCGCCATTGCCCGTTCCTCCTTGTTTTCCCTGCGTCTGTCAATGCCGAAAAGGACGCGGCACAGGCCGCGTCCTTTTTATCCTGCTCTGAATGATCTCAGACCTGCTGCGCAGATTACTTCGCGGTCTTTTCCTTGAGCGCCTTGCCGGCCTTGAAGACGGGGATAGTGGTCGCCGGAATCTCGATGGCTTCCTTCGTCTTGGGGTTGCGGCCCATACGCGCCTCGCGCTTCTTCGTCTCGAAGCCGCCGAAGCCGACAAGCTGGACCTTGTCGCCCTGGCTCAGTGCTTCCGTAATGGTGTCGAACGTGGTGGTGACAGCCTTTTCGGCATCCTTCTTGGACATGCCGCACTTCTTTGCGACTTCCGCGATCAATTCAGTCTTATTCATGTGTAGATCCTCTTTTCATAAAGTATGAATTTATTGTTCACCGCCCGTTACGTTTTTGCGCGTCCCAACTGGCAAGCAGTTCCTCTCGGGATACCTCCTCCAGAGTACGTCCCTCCGCAAGAATGCTCTGCTCCATAGCGGTAAATCGTCTGATGAACTTTTCACAGGCGCTGTGCAGCGCCTGTTCGGGGTCCTTGTCCAACGTGGAGGCGACACGGACAGCAGCAAAGAGCATATCGCCCAGTTCCTCGTCGATGTTCGTGTTGTCCCGCACAGCCTCGCGCAGTTCCTGCGCTTCTTCTGCTAGTTTATCCAGCGCCTGTCCGGCGGATTCCCAGCGGAAGCCGGTTTTTGCGGCCTTTTTCTGAATTTTCTCCGCCCGCCACGTCGCCGGGAGCGATCTGGCGACACCCTGCATGGCCTCGCCGGTCGTTTTCTGTCCCTTTTCCTGCTTTTTCAGTTCGTCCCAGCTGGCCCTCTCGCCGCCGAACAGGAATGGGTGACGGAAGATGAGTTTTCTGCATTCCGCGTCGGCAATGTCGTCGATGGTCATGCGGCCGCGGTCAGCCTCGATATCCGCGTGGAACAGCACCTGAAGCAGCACGTCGCCCAGTTCCTCGCGGAGCATGGCTTCGTCGTCACAGTCAAGCGCTTCGCAGGCCTCATAGGCTTCCTCAAGGAAATTCCGGCGGATAGACAGGTGCGTCTGCGCCGCGTCCCACGGGCAGCCGCCCGGCGCGCGCAGCGCATGCACCAGCCGGATCAGGTCGTCCAGCATATAGCGCGGTTTGCTAGTAAAATTTATCATACTTTCGTCTCTTTCGCAAGTAGGAAGTTCATGTTTTTTGTTTGATATGCAGGATTTTTGCAATTTTTTCGCCCTTTGGCAGCAGCATGCAGTCCTCATAAGTGATGCACCGCAGAATGATGACGAAAATCACATATACAAGAACCGCCGCAATCAGCGCACCAAGGCAGACGACCGTATTCGAGTCTGTCAGATTCCGCAGCAGCGCGGCGGCAAAGAATGTCGCCGCGCCCATGATGCCTGCGGCTGCCGCTGGACGGATCACATTGCGGAAAATGGCCGGGCGCGTCGTGACAGACCGGCGCATGGCAATGAGATCGAGCACCGTGATGGTCACATAGCAGACGATGGTGCCGATGGCCGCGCCGATGATGTTGAGAGACGGGATCGCCACGAGGACATAGTTGACGATGACCTTCACAACGCCGCCGATGAGCATGTTGATAACCGGCGTCGTCACGTCGCCGTGCGCCTGCATGATGGCGTTGAACAGCAGAACCGTACTGTTGAAGATCACAGCAATGCCGAGATAGGCCAGAATCGGTGTCGCGGTCGCAACACTCTCGGGGCCATAGTTGCCCGCAAGCAGACGAATGATTGGCTCCGACAGCACAGCCAGCCCCACCGCGCACGGCATGGCGATCAGGCTCATGGTACGCACAGCGGACTCCTCCGTATGCCGCGCACCCGCAACGTTGTTTTTGGTCAGTGCAGCAGTCACGGTCGGGATGATCGAGATCGTGATGGGCGTAATGAGTGAGCACGGCAGATTGAAGATCGTCTGGCAGAAGTTATAGATGCCCTTGGCCGTATCCGCCGCGTCGGACGACCACGCAAGCGCGCCGGTCAGCCGCCGCATATAGATCATCGTGTCGAACAGATTGATGATCTGCAGTCCTGCTGAGCCCAGCGTAATGGGGATGGCAATGACGAGCAGTTCCTTCATCGTCTGGCGGGTGGACTTGGCCTCTCCCCCGCCCTGCCGCAGGATCTGGTTGGACTTGCCGAACTGGATGCGCAGATACACGACCGCCACGATGCAGCCTGCCGTCACGCCGAAGATGCCGCCCGCAGCCGCATAGACGAGACTGCCGGTTTTTTTGAGCATCAGATATGCACCGCCGAGGCCGAAGACCACGCGGATCATGGCCTCGTAGACCTGACTGACGGAGGTCGGGGTCATGTTGCTCTGGCCCTGGAAGAAGCCCCGGTGGGCCGAGACGATGCAGATGAGCAGCACGCACGGCGACAGCGCCGCAATGGCCGCCCACGAATTTTCATTCGTCGTGACCATGACAGACAGCGGCTTGCAGAATACGAGCATTACAAGCGTACCGATCACACCAATGGTCAGGAAGACCTTCATGGAGACGGAGTAGATCTTGCGGATCTGCGCGTAATTCTCCAGCGCCTGCGCCTGTGAGATCATCCGGCTGACAGCGACAGGCAGGCCCGTCGTGGAAATCATCAGCAGGACGTTGTACACGTCATAGGCCGTGTTAAAATAGCCGAAGCCCCGCTCCTGCAGGATATTCTGCAGGGGAACCTTATAAATGAAGCCGAGAAGCTTGACAATGATGGTCGCGGCGGTTAAGACCGCCACGCCCTGTAAAAAGCTTTGCTTTTTAGGTGCTTTTTCGCCGCTCATGCCTGCGCCTCCGGTTCATCAGAAAACACTCTGGGGATTGCGTAGTCGTGCAGCTCCTTCAGCGCACCCGCCACATCCAGCGTGGGATATTTGCCATCCGCGTATAGAATCCTGCCGCGCACCATCGTCAGCGCAACGTCGTGGCCGGAGGCCGCGTAAACCAGATGAGAAAGCACGTTGTGGCACGGAATCAGATGCGGCTGGTTGAAATCCAGCAGAATGAGGTCGGCGTCCATGCCGAGTTCAATGATGCCGCACTCAGCGCTTCTGCCCTGCGCTCTTGCGCCGCAGACTGTCGCCATCATCAGCGCAGCCTCCGCCGGAAGCGCCTTCGGGTCGCCGGTCTTGCCCTTGGCCATGAGCGCAGCGGCCTTGATCTCTTCAAACAAATCGAGATTGTTGTTGGATGCAACGGAGTCGGTGCCGAGGCAGACATTCATCCCAGCCTTCACCATGCCGAGCACGTCCGCACAGCCGGAGGCCAGCTTCAGATTGCTGACCGGGCAGTGTGCCGCGGATACATGGCGCTTGGCCAGCAGCTGCATATCCTCCTGCGTCACATGGACGCAGTGCGCCGCGACCACGGGCACGTCGAACACATGATGGCAGTCGAGCACCTGCGCGGGCGTCAGACCGTATTTCTCCACGCACGCGTCGTGTTCCTTTTTTGTCTCGGACAGGTGCACCTGTAACTGCAGGCCGTTGTTGACGGCGTACTCCGCCAGCGCGTCCCAGAGCTGATACGTCGAGGTATACTCGGCGTGGATGGACGCTTCGATCTTAATGCGGCCATTGTCATAGTTGTGCCATTTGTCCTTGAGCGCGACCAGTTCCTGGCAGGCCGGGAAGGTGTCAAAGCAGAAATCATCGCCCAGGAACATGGACGTGCCGCGGGAAATATTGGCTTTGATTCCGGACTCTGCCACAGCCTGGCAAATCTCGTCGCAGAAGTAATACATATCCGACACGCTCGTCGTGCCGAAGCGCAGCGCCTCGGCAAGCGCAAGCGTCGTGGCCGCCTTGACGGCGCGGCCGTCGAGCCTGTCCTCGCGCGGGAAAATATAGTGCTGCAGCCAGTCCTGCAAATTCAGATCATCGGCATAGCCGCGCAGCAGGTACATCGGCAGGTGTGTATGGCAGTTGATGAGGCCCGGCATTAAGACCATACCGGTCGCGTCGATAATCTTCTTCGGCTTTTCCTCCGGCGGCTTTTTCGCCATATAGGCAATCTTGCCGTCGGTAACGCCGACGAACGCGTCCTGCCAGAGCGTCATCTGCTCGTTCATCGTAACGACGTTGACGTGAGAAAACAAGGTGTCCATGGAAGCCCTCCTTATGGGTTCTGTTCACGAATCTCGCGCAGAATTGAGAAAATCTCGTCCTTCTGCTGCAGGATTGTGTCGATGCGGGAGATATAGTCCTGCGGGATCTTCGGATTGTGGTAGCGGGCAAGCTTTTCCTCCGGGAGATTGATCTTGTTCATCCCGCCGCCGCCGAGAGAGAGGATGGTATGCAGTTCCTCCATCATATATATGTTGTAAAGCCCGGTATAGCCCGGCCTGCACCAGCCAGTATTTTCAAAGCTGCCGGACATATATTTCTGCCGGTAAAGATAATACGGTTCATAGCCGTTCTGCCGCAGCGCATCCTCCGCGCCCGCGAGCATGGCGGCGACCGCCTCCTGCGACGGAAGTTCCATGCGGGAGCCGAACAGCGCCGCGCCCTTTTTGAGCGCCAGCGTATGCACTGTAATATTGCTGGGGTTTAACTCCAGCACCTGCCGGATAGAATCGGCAAAGCCCGCCGCATCATCCGCAGGCAGTCCCGCAATCAGGTCCATATTGATATCGTCGAACCCGGCCTTAACGGCCTGTTCATACGCCTCGACGGTCTGCCGCGCCGTGTGCCTGCGGCCCACAGCCTCCAGCACCTTGTCGGACATGGTCTGCGGGTTGATGGAAATGCGCGTCGCGCCGCCGTCTTTGATGACGCGAAGCTTTTGGGGATCCAGCGTGTCCGGTCTTCCGCCTTCGACGGTAAATTCCAGACAGCGGGACAGGTCAAAATTCCGGTTGACCGCCTCCAGCAGCCGCGCCATTTGCGCGCTCGAAAGCGTTGTTGGCGTGCCGCCGCCCATGTAGAGCGTGCGGATGTGGAAGCCCGAGTCCTTTAACAGCGCGCCGGTATGCGCGATCTCGCGCAGGAGCGCATCCAGATACGCAGGCAAAAACTCCCCGAAGCGCTCGATGGACTGGCTCACAAACGAGCAGTACGCGCAGCGCGTCGGGCAGAACGGAATCCCAATATACACGGAAAGATCATCCGCGTCAAGCTTCTTTGCCGCCTCGACCGTGTGCCGGGAGGCATCGACGCAGAGCCTCGCCCGCTCCGGCGAGACAAAATAGGTCTGCCGCAGCAGCCGCTCCGCGTCCCTTTCACTGCCGCCCGCCATCAAACACTTTGTGGACAGCTTTGTCGGCCGCACGCCGGAGAGCGCACCCCAAGGCGGTGCGGCGGGAAGCACCTGCAGAGCGGCCAGGTAATAACTGCGCTGCAAAATACGCCGCGTTGCGCGCACATCAGCCTTTTCCAGCAGCACGCGGTTCGAGGCGAAGCCGGTCTTTCCCTGGTATGTGACCTTTGCTGTGGCCGTCAGATAGCGTTTTCCCCGCGAGAGGGAGGAAACAGTCCCGTCGCCGGTAAACGGCTCGGCGCAGAACTCGCTCGGCTCCTGCGCAAACAACTGCAGCTGCAGCTGCTCCACCGGGTAACGCTCGGCGTGGTTTTTCAGATACAGCTTCATTCGATCCCCAGCCCCCGCAGATACGGATTGGTGCGCAGTTCTTCTTCGATGGTGCTGGACGCCCCGTGGCCGGGCAGCACACGCGTCTCGGGCGGCAGTTTGGACAGCCGCTTCAAGGACGCGGCCATGTCCCGGCTGCTCCCGCCGAGGAAATCCGTCCGGCCATACGAACCCGCGAAGAGTGTGTCGCCGGAGAACAGCACGTTTTCACACAGCAGGCACACGGAGCCCGGCGTATGGCCGGGCGTGGCAAGCACCTGAAAACGCAAGCCGCCCGCTGTGACAAAATCGCCGTCCCGATAGGTATCGGTATAGGTCAGCAGATCGTGGCACATACGGCTGGGGTCGTCCTTATCGGCCTCACCGATATAGACCCGCGCGTTCGTCACCGCGCGCAGGTTTTTAAGCGCGCCGATATGATCAAAATGCGCGTGTGTCAGCAAAATTGCCTCCAGCGTCAGTCCCTGCTCTTCCAACGCGGCCAGCAGCCGCTTGGAGTTCGCAGCGGGGTCAATAATGACAGCACGGCGGCTTTCTTCCGCGCGCACCAGATAGCAGTTGGTGGCCAGCGGCCCCAGCGTAAGCGTCTGAATATTCATAGCGTCTCCTTATTTGAGATCGTCCGTATCGACGATCAAGGTCACAGGCCCGTCGTTTTCTGACGCGACCTGCATATAGGCTCCGAATTCGCCGTGCTGCGGCGGGAAGCCGAGGCGTTCGCACTCGGCAAGGAACTGCTCATAAAGCGGAATCGCCAGATCGGGCTTGGCCGCGCCGATAAAGCTCGGCCTGCGGCCGTGGCTCACGTCGCCATAGAGCGTAAACTGGCTCACGACAAGAACGCTTCCGCCAACGTCGGCGAGCGAGCGGTTCATTTTATCGTTTTCATCGCGGAACACCCGCAGCCCCAGCACCTTTTCGGCCAGCTTCCGGCAAAGCGCAGGCGTATCGTCCGGCCCAACGCCAAGCAAAATCAAAAAGCCCTTTCCGATTTTTCCGTGAACAGCGCCGTCAATCGAAACACTGGCAGAATTCACGCGGGTAACGACTGCTTTCATAGTGAGATCCTTTCGTTTTATAGGGGTGTCCTGCAAATTTGCAGGCTGGGTATGTCTCCGACGGCCCATTCTTTTCCGTCTTGCCGGAAAAGAATGGGGAGAAAAGGGGCGCTTGGTTACGTTTGGTGCATTCTGCGGGTGCTACTCAGGCAGGAACCTATTATTTAGTCTCTGCGAACACACATAGTCACCCTACGAGAGTTTTGGTACGCGCCGCCTGTTACGGTACAACAGATTTGCAAGCAGTTTCCTTTGAATGGCTGCGGTAAATCAGCTTTGCGTTTGAAATTTGCGATGCAGTACGGATTCGCCGAAAAGCTTCCGCTTTCCGCATCTGCCTGCCGCACTTATTCCGTCCCTCTCTCGACATTATGCACGCCCGAGATGCCGCGCAGTCTTGTGCGGACATTTTCAAGTTCCGTGAGATTATGCACGCCGAAGCGCAGGCAGACGATGGCGGTGCCGCCGCCGACAGAGCGTGCACTCATTTCGCTTGTGCGCAGACGCAAAGACGTGAGAATTGTTGCAACATCCAGCATCAATCCGTCGCGGTCGTCGGCCTCGATCTCCAACGACGTGGAGAACATCACGTCCGGGGCCTCCGCCCAGGTAACCTTGACCCAGCGGCCCTTTTGCGCGGGGTCGAGCGCGGCCCTGGCATTCGGGCAATCCTTCCGGTGAACGGACACACCGTAGCCCTTGGTGATAAAGCCGATGATCTCGTCGCCGGGAACCGGCGTGCAGCAGCGGCTGAATTTGATCATGCACGAGCCGATGTCCTCGACAATAACGCCGGAGGAATTGACGGCAGGCGTCCCCTGCCGCGCCAACGGCTTGGGTGCCAGCGTCCGGGTTGCCTTGGTCAGATCATCGCGGATGCGGCCCACAGCCTTCGCAGCGGTCAGACCGCCGTACCCGATGGCGGCATACATATCGTCCAGGCATTCAAAGCTGACCTTTTTGAGAATGACCGGCAGGATCTCGGCGTTCTGCAGAATATCGGGGTCAACGCCGGCGTGACGCAGTTCGGCCTCAAAGCTGGCCTTGCCGCGCACAATGTTCTCCTCGCGCTTCTCGCGCTTGAACCACTGCTTGATTTTGACGCGCGCCTGATTGGACTGACAGATGTTCAGCCAGTCGCGGCTCGGGCCTTTGGCGGACTTCGACGTTAAAATCTCGACGATATCGCCGTTGTGCAGCGGCGCATCGTAGCTTGCAATGCGGTTATTGACCTTCGCGCCGATCATGGAGTTGCCGACAGCAGAGTGAATGGCGTAGGCAAAGTCGATGGGCGTGGAGCCTGCGGGCAGGGAAATGACCTTGCCCTTGGGTGTAAAGACGAAAACCTCGTCGTCGAACATATCGACCTTGAGCGAATGGATATAGTCGTCCGCTTCGACGTCCTGCTGATTTTCAAGCAGACGCCGCACCCACTCGAATTCCTTTTCCGAGCCCTCGCCCGCGTGCTGCTTGTATTTCCAGTGCGCCGCGACGCCGTATTCCGCCGTCTGGTGCATCTCCCATGTGCGGATCTGCACCTCGAACGGGATGCCCTGCGAGCCGATGACGGTCGTGTGCAGGGACTGGTACATGTTGGGCTTCGGCGTGGAGATATAGTCCTTGAAGCGGCCCGGAATGGGATTGAACAGGTCATGGATATGACCGAGAACGTTATAGCAGTCGGCAATATTGTCCACGATCACGCGGAACGCGTAAAGATCATACAGTTCGTCGATGGTCTTGTTCTGCGCACGCATCTTGCGGTAGATGGAATAAGTGTGCTTGATGCGGCCATAGATCGACCCGTGGATGCCGACGGACGCCAGCCGGTCCGTGATCTTCGACTGGATGGCGTTCATGAAGCTGTTGGCACTGTCCTCGTTCTTTTTGAGATAGTCGATGATCTCCTGATAGCCCTCGGGATCGAGATACTGCAAAGAAGTGTCTTCCAGTTCCCACTTGATTTTCTGCATGCCGAGCCGGTGCGCCAGCGGCGCGTAAACCTCCATCGTCTCCATGGACTTGGAGATCTGCTTGGCGGGCGTCTGGTATTGCAGCGTCCGGGTATTGTGCAGCCGGTCGGCAATTTTGATGAGGATGACGCGGATGTCCTTCGACATGGCCATGAACATCTTGCGCAGATTCTCCATCTGCTGCTCTTCCATCGTAGAATACTGCACACGCGTCAGCTTTGTGACGCCCTCGACCAGATTTGCAACCGTCTCGCCGAACATGCGCGAGATCTCCTCAAAGCTTGCGTCGGTGTCCTCCAGGCAGTCGTGCAGCAGCGCCGCCGTGATCGCGTCGGTGTCGAGGCCGATCTCAGCCACGATCTCCGCTACGGCAAGCGGATGGATGATATAAGGCTCTCCGGATTTTCGGAGTTGGTTTTTATGCTTTTCATCGGCGTATTCATATGCCCGCTGGATAACCTCCAGATCGGTGGAGGGTGCATAACGGGTGATCGCCTGCATCATGGATTCGTAATGCTCTTGTTTGGTTTCCATTCAGGTTCCTGCCTTCTGCTTTTTCAGATGAATCAAAATCGGGCTTTTCTCAAGATCGACCTTCCGGCCATCCGCGCACAGGCGGATGCACAGCGACTTTGGCCGCTGCTCCAGCTGCAAAAGCCCCTGCTCTGCCAGTACGTCGAGGCAGATGCGCGTTTTTCCCGCGCTTAAGGAAAGCTTCGCGCAGCGCGAAATTTTACGACTCAGGCAGCCGAGTTCCTCAGACAAAACGCCGCCCTGTGAAAACGCCGCCAGATACCGCCAGACAGCGACAAAATCCTGCCGCGTGGGAAGCAGGCACTCAGCCTCGTCGCAGCTGAGTTCGCCGCCCGCCAGATGCTTTTTATAGACCGCGCGGTCATGCCCCTGCGCCTCGCGGAAGGCCTTGTCCGGCCGGATATCGACCAGATTGAGCTGCACCGAGCGCATGGAGCGGTATTCGTTGATCTGCGGGGTAAAGGCGATATCGACCACGTCGCCCTGGGCCACGGCGGCCCGCTGCGCGTTGGTGGAAAAGAAGATCGCGCCCCAGGTGAACGGGCCCTTGCTCAGCCGCAGCCGCAGATGCTTGCCGCCGCCGACCTCGGTCAGCTCCGTGACCTGCAGCCCGCGCATGCACAGGATCGGCCGCGGGCAGCCCGCGCCGCAGGGCTCGAGCTCGTCGAGCGCCTGGATATTTTCGATGGTCAGCAGCTCCGGCGGGATCTCGCAGTCGATCGCGAGTGCCGTGCTGCAGGCGTCCGACTGCCGGAAGCTGCTGCAAAGCTGCAGCATTTTCTCGCGGAAGGGCTCAATGCACGCGCGCCGGATGGTGAACCCGGCGGCAAGCTCATGCCCGCCGTAGCTCTCGAGCAGCCCGGACAGCTGCTCGAGCGAGCGGAAGAGGTTGAATCCGCCGTACGAGCGCGAGGAGGCCTTGCCCTTGTCGCCGTCGAGGCAGATGAGGAAGGTCGGGCAGCTGTATTCCTCTGCCATGCGCGACGCGACGATCCCGACCACGCCCTGGTGCCAGCTCTCGTCGGCCAGCACGATGGCCTGCGGCGGCCCGCCGGGCGGCAGCATGGCGACGGCGCTCTGGTAGATGCTGCCCTCGATCTCCTGCCGCTTGCGGTTGAGGCGGCAGAGCGTCCCGGCCAGCTCCACGGCGCGGGCGGCGTCGTGGGTCAGAAACAGCTCGGTCGCCACGTGCACCTCGCCCATGCGCCCGGCGGCGTTGATGCGCGGCGCGAGCGTATAGCCGATCGTCCCCGCGGTGACGGGGCCCTTCTGCACGGCGCATTCGGCCATCAGCGCGGCGATGCCGACGCGCTTCGGGTTGGCCAGCGCCCGCAGGCCGCGGGCGACCATCGTGCGGTTCTCGCCCGTCAGCGGCATGACGTCCGCGACGGTGCCGAGGCACAGAAAATCACAGTATTGGTCCAGCAGCTTCTCCTGGTCGCCCTCGATGGCGGCGGCCAGCTTGAACGCGACGCCGACGCCCGCCATCTCCGTGACGGGCTGGGGCTGGTCCTTACGGTGCGGGTCGACGAGCGCCGCGGCCTGCGGCAGCTCGGATTTGCACTCGTGGTGGTCAGTGATGACAAGATCGATGCCGAGCTCTTTGCACAGCTGCGCCTCCTGATTGGCCGTGATGCCGCAGTCGACCGTCACGATCAGCTCCACGCCCTGTTTTTTGAGCGTGTCGATGGCGAGCGGGTTGAGCCCGTAGCCCTCCTCGAGCCGCGCGGGGATATAGCTGGTCACGTGGCCGCCCCTGCTGCGCAGATATTCCGTCAGCAGGCAGGTGGCCGTGATGCCGTCAACGTCATAATCGCCGAAGACGGCGATATGCTCGCGGCGCTGCAGGGCAAGCCGCACGCGCGCGGCGGCCTTGTCCATGTCGAGCAGGTCGAACGGGGAGGAGAGGGGGTAGCTGCAGGATAAAAATTCGCGGGCCGCGTCAGCGTCCCGGTAGCCGCGGCTGCACAGCAGCGCCGCGGTGATCGGCGAGAAGCCCGCCGCGCACAGGGCCCTTGCGTCGGCAGGCTCATAGGACGATACCGTCCAGGTTCCGTACTTCAATTCCAATGCACATCCATTATTATTTTCTTTTTCGCATATTATAGCATCATGGATGGAATATCACAATACAAAATGTGGGATACAGCCCCGCCGGAGGCGGTTTTTTCGCCCATGACGGCGCAAAAATGCCCCGCCGGCGCCACAGTTCTGCTTTTCTTTGCGGGACGGATATGATAGACTATGGAAAAAGGAGGCGCAGGCATGGGGAAAAACGGGCGAAAAAGCTGCCGCCGCTGGCTGCTGCCGGCGGCGCTGGTGCTGGCCGGCGCGGCGTGGTTTGAAAATTTCACACTGTCTTCGAGCACGGTCGAGGTCCGCAGCGCGGCGCTGCCCGCGGCGTTTTCTGGGCTGCGCGTGGTGCAGATCTCCGACCTGCACGGCAGACGCTTTGACGCGGGCAGCCGGTATCTGCTCGCGCTCGTGCGGCTGCAAAGCCCGGACATCATCGCCCTGACCGGCGATCTGGCCGATGAATTCACCGACGTTTCCATGCTCCCGCCCCTGCTCGAGGGCTTAACGGCGCTCGCGCCGACATTTTACGTGACGGGCAACCACGAGTGGGTGCTCTCCCGCGAAAAGCGGCAGGCGCTGTTTGACCTGCTGGACGCGGCGGGCGTTATCCGCCTGCCGAATGAATGCCGGCTGCTGGAGAAGGGCGGCGCGTCCATCGTCCTCGCGGGCGTGGACGACCCGAACGGCCCGTATGACCAGAAGCGCCCGGCGCAGCTCGTGCGCGAGATCCGGCAGCAGTACGGCAAGGACGCGTATATCCTCATGCTCTCGCACCGCAACGACGAGCTGCCGCTCTGGGCGCACATGGGCGTGCAGACGGTCCTGTGCGGCCACGGCCACGGCGGCATTGTGCGCCTGCCCGGCATCGGCGCGGTCTTCGGCACACATATGGATCTGTTCCCGGACTATACCGCGGGCCTGTACGAAAAGGACGGGACGGCCATGGTCGTCAGCCGCGGGCTCGGCGGCAGCCGCAAGCTGCCCCTGCGCATCGGCAACCGCCCGGAGGTCGTGACCGTCGTTTTGCAGACAGAGAACTGAGCGCATCAAAAAGAGAAAGAGAGAACGATATGAAAACCTGGAAAGCGACTGGATGTGTGCTGCTGGCGGGGATCTTCTGGGGCAGCATGGGCCTGTTTGTCCGGCAGCTGAACGCCGCCGGGCTCTACGCCATCGATGTGATGCAGCTGCGGGTGCTGGCGAGCGCGATCTTCGTCGGGCTGTATCTGCTGCTGTTCGACCGGCAGAAGCTGCGGCTCCGCCCGCGCGATATCTGGTGCTTCGCGGGCAGTGGGATCTGCAGCCTGATGCTGTTTTCCTGGTGCTATTTTACGGGGATGCAGGCTGCGAGCCTCGCGGTCATGGCTGTGCTTCTCTATACCGCGCCGGTGTTCGTCATGCTGATGAGCATCGTGTTCTTCCGGGAAAAGCTGACGGGGGCGAAGCTGACGGCGCTGGTTTTGTGCCTGGCGGGCTGCGTGCTGGTGTCGGGCGTGGGCTCGTCGGAGCGGCTCGGGCTGCGGGGGCTGCTGCTCGGCCTCGGCGCGGGCTTCGGGTACGCGCTGTATTCGATCTTCGGCCGCTGCGCGATCGACCGCGGCTACAGCTCGTGGACGATCACGTTCTACACCTTCGTCTTCTGCTCGCTCGGCTGCGCGCCGCTGACCGGCTGGCGCCTGATCGCCGGGACGCTCGCCGCGCAGCCGCGGCTGATCGCGTGGGCGCTGGCCATGGCGCTGCTGACAGGCTTTCTGGCCTATATCCTCTACACGAAGGGCCTCGAGGGCATGCCGTCGAGCCGGGCTTCTATCCTCGCCTCGGTCGAGCCGGTCACGTCGGCCGTCATCGGCACGATCGTCTTCCATGAGCCGCTCAGCCTGGCGGCGGTCTGCGGGATCGTTCTGGTTTTGGGCGGGATCGCGGTACTGAGCGTGCGTCTGCCGGGGAAAAAGCGGGAAAAGACCGGCCAGATTTAAACTTTTTATAAACAATCGCCCCGCCCGCTTGTATTTTGTCCGCAGGTTTCTATAATGGGGTTTATTGAATGAAACCATATGGACGGAGTGACGGAAATGTTTCGGAAAATCGGAGATGGGCTTCGCAGATTTATGGCCGGGCGCTATGGCTCGGACCGGCTGAACCAGTGTCTGCTCGGTGCGGCGCTCGTGCTGATCCTCATCAGCGCCATCGGCGGCCGGTGGGTGCAGTGGATGTCGGTATTGAGCCTGCTGGCGTACATCCCACTCATCTGGTCGATCTACCGGATGTATTCGCGCAATATTGAGGCCCGCCGCCGCGAAAACACCGCCTTCCTGCGGTTTTTCAGCCGCCTGACGGATAAGCAGTACCGCTATTTCCGCTGCCCCGGCTGCCGCCAGGTCGTCCGTGTGCCGCGCGGTAAGGGCAAGATCAACATCCGCTGCCCGAAGTGCAGCCGCCAGTTTATCAAACGCACGTAAATCGGCGGAAAATTTCCTTGATTTTGCTGCCTGTGCCTGCTATAATACTCAGGCTGCAGCAAACATACGGAGCGGTATCGAAGTGGTTATAACGGCCCTGACTCGAAATCAGGTGTACCGGCAACGGTACCGTGGGTTCGAATCCCACCCGCTCCGCCAGAAAAAGCCCATCCACCCGGCTGGGCTTTTTTCTGGCATTATGACCCTGGCGCGGGTGGGATTCGAAAGGTGGCTCTTGGCGGCATGCCGGTGGCATGCCGCAACCGCCGTGGCTTTTCCGCAGAAAAGGGATCCCACCCGCTCCGCCAGCTCATCGCGAACTACGCAGGTTCGCGACGACTTTTTTATGCTGCGCATGAAAGAGTCATCTCTTACCTGCTCCGCTGCTCCTCACTTCAAAATCGTGACCGCTTTGCTGGGTCACGATTTTGTTTTTGCGGCCGGGACCGGCCGCGATGTTCACGAAAAAAGCCCATCCGGATGGATGGGCTTTTTTCGTGCTGCGGCGCGGGTGGGGGAAGATGAAGCGGAGATTCGGCGGCGGAGCGTTTACACCGATGCGGCTTCCTGGTCGAGGAAGTCGTGGATGACGTCGAACAGGTGGACGGGGTCGAGCTGCTGGGCGGTGCAGAGCTTCGCCAGACGCTCGACGGCGGCGCGGTCGTCGGAGAAGGGAGAGATGACCGCGAGGGTCGTCCAGCAGCCGCTTTGCCGCCGCTGGCCAAGAAGCCCGTAGGAGCAGCGCATGCGCGCCGGCTGCCAGGTCTCCTGCAGAAAATATCGGTAAGTGCCCTCTGGAGCGTCCTGCTCGGAGGCGTGCGCATCGATGCACATCAGCTCCTGCGAGACGCGGAAGGCGGTCTGCAAAAGCGCGATCGCGTCCTTCGCCAGCCGCTGCGCCTGCGGGTGCAGCGCCGGGATCTGCGGCAGGAGCGTCTCGAGCCGGAGGGACTCCGCAGCGGCGTCCTCCGGGCCGGAGATGAGCTGTGCCGGGGTGATATTGAGGCCTTTGGCGATCTCTTCAATGGAATCCGACCGCAGGCAGTTTTCCCCTTTCAGATAGCCCTGAAATGTCGAGCGCGGAATGCCGAGCTCTTTGGAAAATTCCAGCTTGCTTTTCTTCTCCGCTTCCATCCTGTGCCGCAGTGTGGCTGCAATGTTTTTCTCTATCTGCACAAAGCCACCTCCCTCAATAAAAAGATAAGAACGTGGGTGCAGCTGGTAAATGCCAGCTTACCGGCAAAACGTCCGGCTTTTCGACAGTTGCCTGGAATGAATATGGACTGATTGCCGAAAAGCTACTGCTTGAAGCAGGAAATTTCAAGTAAATGGCTTGCTTTTTGGCTTGGACCGGGCGTATAATTGATTTGAAAGTTGATAACAATAAGCACTAAGTTTTAAGTAAATGGAGGGCCGCCATATGAACCCAATCATCCGAAGAGACCATTACCTGCAAAAGCTGATCGACCGGAAAGAAAACGGATTGATAAAAGTCATCACCGGCATCCGGCGCTGCGGCAAGAGCTTTCTTCTGTTTGACCTGTTTTATGATCATCTGATCGAAAGCGGCGTCAGAGAGGAGCAGATCATCCCGATCGCGCTGGACGATGACATGTTCACGAAGTATCGCGACCCGGATGAGCTGTCCAGATTTATTCGTTCTAAAATCGTCTCAAAAGAAATGTATTATATCCTCATCGACGAGGTGCAGTATGCCATTGCAAAGGATGAGCTGAAGGATCCGGAGTCCATCCGGCTGTACAACGTGCTCAATGGCCTCATGCGGCTTCGCAACGTGGATATCTATGTGACCGGCAGCAACTCGAAAATGCTGACAAAGGATGTTCTGACCGTTTTCCGCGGCCGCGGCGATGAGGTCCGCGTTTATCCAGTCTCGTTCCGGGAGTATTATGCCGCCGTTGGCGGAGACAAGGCGGAGGCATATGAAGAGTATGCCCTGTATGGCGGGATGCCGCTGGTCTTGTCCAGAAAAACGGATGCAGACAAGATGGCCTACCTGCAGAGCCTGTTTACGGAGGTCTACTTCAAGGATATCACCGAACGTTATGACATTACCCTTCCGGACGTGCTCGCAGAGCTGACGGACGATCTGTGCTCGTCGGTCGGCTCCCTTACCAATGCCAGCAAGATCGCCAATACGTTGGGGACGGTAAAGAATATCTCCGTTTCCAGCACGACCATTTCCAACTATCTGAACTATCTGATGGAATCCTTCCTGTTCAGCAACGCAAAACGCTATGATGTCAAGGGAAAGAAATACTTTGAATACCCGTCGAAGTACTACTGCACCGACATCGGCCTGCGCAACGCCCGGCTGAACTTCCGGCAGCAGGAGGAAACGCACATCATGGAAAATATCATCTACAACGAGCTGCTGTGCCGGGATTATTCAGTAGATGTCGGCGTGGTGGAGATCTCGGAGACGGTGGAAAAGAAACAATCCAGAAAACAGTGCGAGATCGATTTTGTTGTCAATCGGGGCGCAAAGAAATACTATATCCAGTCGGCCCTGAACGTGAGCGACCCGTCCAAAATGGAGACAGAGCTTCGGCCTCTGAAAAACACGAGAGATTTTTTCAAAAAGATCATCATCAGCAAGTCTTCCATGAAGCCCTGGATAGACGACGACGGCATTTTGCATCTGGGCCTGTATGAATTTCTTCTGAATGAAGCTGCGCTGGACCTGTGACGTTTACACGGTCGCGGCTTCCTGGTCGAGGAAGTCGTGGATGACGTCGAACAGGTGGACGGGGTCGAGCTGCTGGGCGGTGCAGAGCTTCGCCAGACGCTCGACGGCGGCGCGGTCGTCGGAGAAGGGAGAGATGACCGCGAGGGTCGTCCAGCAGCCGCTTTGCCGCCGCTGGCCAAGAAGCCCGTAGGAGCAGCGCATGCGCGCCGGCTGCCAGGTCTCCTGCAGAAAATATCGGTAAGTGCCCTCTGGAGCGTCCTGCTCGGAGGCGTGCGCATCGATGCACATCAGCTCCTGCGAGACGCGGAAGGCGGTCTGCAAAAGCGCGATCGCGTCCTTCGCCAGCCGCTGCGCCTGCGGGTGCAGCGCCGGGATCTGCGGCAGGAGCGTCTCGAGCCGGAGGGACTCCGCAGCGGCGTCCTCCGGGCCGGAGATGAGCTGTGCCGGGGTGATATTGAGGCCTTTGGCGATCTCTTCAATGGAATCCGACCGCAGGCAGTTTTCCCCTTTCAGATAGCCCTGAAATGTCGAGCGCGGAATGCCGAGCTCTTTGGAAAATTCCAGCTTGCTTTTCTTCTCCGCTTCCATCCTGTGCCGCAGTGTGGCTGCAATGTTTTTCTCTATCTGCACAAAGCCACCTCCCTCAATAAAAAGATAAGAACGTGGGCGCAGCTGGTAAATGCCAGCTTACCGGCAAACAGACCAGCTTTTCGTCACATGCGTCGCGGGCAGGAAAAATTATGTATCTACCATTATAAGCGGCGGGGAAATCGGAGTCAATCGGAAAAGGAAACAGGGAGATCTCCGTGGACGGAGATCTCCCTGTTTTAGTCTGGATCTAAAGTTATTCGGCAGCGATGCGCCAGCCTTCGGCCTGCTCGCGGATGGCGGTGAAGCGCCGGTACAGACCGTCCTGCTGCACGAGCTCGGCGTGCGTGCCGTGCTCGGCGATCCGGCCGTCTGCCACGACGAGGATCTGGTCGGCGTTCTGGATGGTCGCGAGGCGATGGGCGATGGTGATGATCGTCTTGCCGCGCGTCAGCTCGGAGATGGCCTGCTGGATGAGGTGCTCGTTCTCCGGGTCGATGCTCGCGGTGGCCTCGTCGAGGATGACGATGGGCGCGTTTTTGAGAATGGCGCGGGCGATGGAGATGCGCTGCTTCTCGCCGCCGGAGAGCGTGCCGCCGCCCTCGCCGACGACGGTGTCATAGCCGTCCGGCAATGCCATAATGAAGTCATGGCAGCGGGCCTTCTTCGCTGCTTTGATCATCTCCTCCTCCGTGGCGTCCGGCTTGCCGAAGAGGATGTTCGCGCGGATGGTATCGTGGAACAGATACACGTTCTGGAACACCATGGAGATGTTGCAGAGCAGACTGTCGCAGGTGAACTCGCGCAGATCGTGCCCGCCGACGCGGATCGCGTCGGGGCTGCGGGTCTCGAGCCGGGGCTATATGCTCGGCTACCACGACCTCAAGGATCCGTCGGTCTCCGGCTTTTTCCGCTTCCTCGCGCGCGTGGGCGACAACCGGATGCGCATGCAGATCGTCCGGCTGGAATTCGGCGAACAATAAAAAGAAAAACGGTGCGGCCCGGACGGGCTGCACCGTTTTTTCTTTATTCGTCCAGAAGATCGAGGATATCGTCGAGCGCGTCCTCCAGCGCCTCGTGGCGCGCGGCCCAGCGCTCGTACTGCGCGCTCATCATGTCCGCGGGCTCGCGCGCGTCGAGGTCCGCGATTCTCTCCCGCAGCTCCTGCGCCTGCGCCAGCAGCGTTTCGCGGGAGAGCGTCTGCGGGTCTTCTTCCTCCGGCATGGCCGGGAAGGGGATCGGGTCTGTCATCGTATCTTCATCCTTTCTGTGCTTCGATCACGGCCTCGGCCGTCAGAATGCCGTCCAGCGCGGCGGAGGTGATGCCCCCCGCATAGCCCGCGCCCTCGCCGCAGGGGTAGAGCCCCCGCAGCTGCGACTGCCGGGTCTCGTCGCGGAGGATGCGCACGGGCGAGGAGCTGCGCGTCTCCGGTGCGGTCAGGACGGCGTCGGGCGCGGCAAAGCCGTGCAGCTTCCGGTCCAGCTCCGGCAGTGCCTGCTCCAGAACGGAGGTGATCCGCTCCGGCAGGACGGTATGCAGCTCGCAGAGCGTCACGCCGGGGCGGTACGTCGGCTGCACGGCGCCGAGCGTCTGCGACGGCCGCTTCGCCAGAAAATCGCCGACGAGCTGCGCCGGGGCGCGGTAATTGCTCCCGCCCGCGCGGAAGGCCGTCTGCTCCAGCTGCCGCTGCCAGTACATGCCGCCAAGCGGCGATCGATCCGGGAAATCCGCCGGGTTCAGCGTCACGAGCAAAGCCGCGTTCGCGTTCTCACCGTCACGCGCGTGGTCGGACATGCCGTTCGTCACCACGCCGCCTTCCTCCGAGGCCGCCGCGACGACGTACCCGCCCGGGCACATGCAGAACGTATAGGCCGAGGATCCGTCCGGCAGCCGCACGTTCAGCTTGTAATCCGCCGCGCCGAGCCCCGGCGCGTCTGCGAACGGGCCGTACTGGCTCTCGTTCACCAGCCGCTGCGGATGCTCGATGCGCACGCCCATGGAAAACGGCTTCGGCTCCATCGGCACGCCCTGCGCGTGCAGCGCCTCAAAGGTGTCGCGGGCGCTGTGCCCGATGGCGAGCAGCACGCAGGAGGCGGGGATGACGGCCTCTTCGCCGCCCTGCGCCGCGCGCACGCCGGTCACGCGGCCGTCCTCGGTCACGAGTCCCGTGACCTTCACGCCGAAGCGGACCTCGCCGCCGTAGTGGATGATCGTCTCGCGCAGATTCTGCACGACCGTCACCAGCTCGTCCGTGCCGATGTGCGGCTTGGCATCGTAGAGGATATCGGCGCTCGCACCCGCCCCGGCAAACTGCTCGAGGATCCAGCCGATGCGCTCGTTTTTGACGCCGGTGTTCAGCTTCCCGTCGGAGAACGTCCCCGCGCCGCCCTCGCCGAACTGCACGTTGCACTCCGGGTCGAGCGTCCCGGTCTTCCAGAATTCCAGCACGGCCGCGTGCCGCGCCTTGGCGTCCTGCCCGCGCTCGAGCACGAGCGGGCGCAGCCCCGCCATGCTGAGCACCAGCGCGGCGAACATCCCCGCCGGGCCGAACCCGACGATCACGGGCCGCTGTGCCGGAATGGACCGCGGCTGCGGAACGTGATAGACCGGGTCCTGCGCGAGAGAAGCCCTGGCGCAGTGGGCCATCTTGAGGATCTTGTCCTCCCGGCCCTTGACCGCTACATCGACGGTATAGATGATGCGCACGTCGTTTTTCTTGCGCGCGTCGACGGACCGCCGCTTCAGATCCAGCTGCTTGATCTCATTCGGGGAGATGCGCAGCTGCCGCGCCGCGGCCTGGACGAGCCGGGCCATATCGCCGTCCGGCGGCAGAGAGATATCACGGATGCGGATCATCGGGGTTCCTCCTGTTTTCCAAGCATACCGGCCACATAGCCGGACGACCACGCCCACTGCAGATTGTACCCGCCGCAGTCGCCGTCGATATCCAGTACCTCGCCGCATGCGAACACGCCCGGCGCGAGCCGGCTTTCCAGCGTGTCGGCGCGGAACTCCGCGGTCCGGACGCCGCCCGCCGTCACCTGTGCGCTCTCAAATCCGGAGACGCCGGTGACCGGCAGGGCAAAATTCTTGATCTTCTTCGCCAGCGCGGCCAGCGCCTCGTCCGGGACCCCGGCCAGCGGCTGCTGCCCGAGCCCGCAGGCGCGGCAGAGCGTCTTTCCCAGCCGCGGATGGAGCATCCCGGCCAGCGCGTCCTCGGCCGGCAGCTGCGGGAGGGCGGC
>ENA-UOOD01000457-UOOD01000457.1-human-gut-metagenome-genome-assembly--contig:-CS67-NODE-457-length-49629-cov-38.707972_pt1 | contig 49629 bp, 47 predicted proteins | sample MGYA00242464_ERZ724011 | MGnify/ENA metagenome assembly ERZ724011 | reverse complement strand
TAGAAAAATATTTAGGAGAAGATAGATATAAACAGTAAGTCAAACACACAAACTAATCCGAGGACGGCTATATTGTCAGCTTTCCGGATACAGAAAACACGCAGGCGCTTATCAAGGATTACAAAGCGCGTCTGCGTGATCTGGAAAACAATATCTGGCAGCACTAGACTGCCACTAATTCTAAGGCGGGCTTCGGCCCGCCTTTTCTTTATGCAAAATCATTTCTCTGCGGTTGCCTCACCCGGTTTGGTCGTGATGAGCTTATACACCGCCGTATCCTTGGGTTCCAGATTGGAGAACGGTATCATGCTGTTGCCCATCTTGATAATGCCGTGTCCCTCGCTGGCGTTGCGCAGAAATTCCAGCTGCGGCTTGGACAGCCCGTACAGGCGTTCCAAGGCTTCCAGACTTTTCGATTGCCGCAGCATAATGACAAACTCGCTGTTGGAAAGCAGCGCATACGCCACGGGGTTATCCAGATAGTCCTGAATATCCTGCGAGATGCCGGTGGCGTAGGCATTGTACTTTCGGAATCTTTTCCAAGAGGAATACAGGAAATTGGAACTCATCGGGTCCTTTAACAGCACATGAATCTCATCAAAGTAGATCCATGTTGCCGCCGTGGCGTCCTTGCGGCGGTTGGTCATCACCTGCATATTGATGAACTCCAGCAGGGACATCATGGCGATCGGGCGGAGCTGGTCGCCCAGACTTTGGATATTAAAGCAAATCAGGCGGTTGTTCATATCCACATTGGTGGTGTGGGAAAACGCCTGCAAGCTGCCGTTGGCGAATACATCCAGCATCAACGCCAGCTGCTTTGCGCGGCGCAGGTTGGATTTGTTCAAATCCCGATACAAATCACCGAGTGTCGGGCAGGGCGCTGTGTAGCCGGAGGCAATCAGCGGTTTGTAAATGTTTTTGAGGCTGGCGGCGATCAGGCTTCGGTCCTCCGGCTGAAGATGCCCATTCTCGCCGATCAGCTTGTCCAGCATCGACAGCACAAACTCGATTTTGGCAACATCGGGCGGCACATCGGTCTTGGGGTCGTAATGATAATCCGGCGGATTAAAGTGTGTCCGGCTGTCCACCGACACCTTGATTGCCTCGCCGCCCAGCGCCTTGACCAGCAGCTCGTATTCGTTTTCCGGGTCCACCAGAATGAACCGCGCGTTCGGCCAGCGCAAAAACTCCATTATAATTTCCATCTTTACGCTCATGGATTTGCCGCTGCCGGAGGTGGCAATCACCATCGCATTGCCGTTGATGAGCTTGGTACGGTCGCCCACGATCAGGTTGCCGGTAATTGCGTTTCTGCCGTAGAAGATACCCTGCGGGGACTGCACCTCCTGCGCCACAAACGGCACCAGCGCCGTGACGCTGCGGGTCAGCATCATGTGGCTGCTTTCCACACGGCGCAGCCCATAGGGCATGGCGGTGTTAAAGCAGTTTTCCTGCTGAAAGCGCATCTCGGTAAAGCGGCAGTTGAAATTGGCAGCTGCCGATTGCAGTGCATCGGTTTCCTGCCGCAATTCGTCCGGCGTGTCGGCAAAGAACGCCACACTCAAAAGCACCATAAATACCTGTTGGTCACCCTCACAGATGGCATTGCGGATCTCTGCTGTGTACTTTTCCTGCTGCTGGTTGCGCGGGGAGATGGTTGCCATAAAGTCGAGATTTTCTACGTTGCGTCGGTTTGCACGGTACTTTTCGGAGTCAATCTTCATTTGAGAAGCCTCGATTTCCCGCATTGCATCCTCGGTTTCTACCGGTGTAATATCAATGCTGAGAACGATATACGGCACCTGTTGGAGCAGCGTCGCCACAAAATTATCGCTCAGCTGCTGCGGATACTGCGCAATCGTCATCGCCTTGGCAAATCCGTCGTCTATTTCCGCGTGTTGGGTTGTAAAGCGCATCGCATCGGGTGCAATCGTGTTGCGGAAATCGTTGCCCAATTTTCCGTAGTCATCAAAGCTGAACTGAAAGCGCCCTTCCTCGCCGCGGCGAAAAAAGTTGTGCAGCACCTCCAATCGTTCATTGTTTGTCATTGGTTTGATTGTACAGCCCAGATTGGAAAGCTCCGCCAGAAGGTTGCCCTGCACCTGCCGCAGACGGCTGCGGGCATCGGTGACATTCTGTTTGTTGGTGGATAGAATCAGATACTTGTGCTGCACCACATTGCCCGCGTCTTGGACGCATTGTCGGATTCGGCGGTTGCGTTCTACACGCCACTTATCCAAGCCGTCAAGGTTGCGGTGCAGCAAAACATTTTCGCGGAAGGACTTCTCGTCCATACGCTGGCTGACAATGCAGATCTTCAGCCAGCAGTCAGAAGGCACACCCATATACACCTTGCCGAGCAGGTTAAGGATTTTTGCTTTATTGTCCTCATCGCTCATTGTAAAGTTGATGTCCGGCATGGACCACATCTGGCTGTACACATTGCCGCAGCACCATGTCCCGTCCTCGTAAATTCGGTCGATGGGGATGCTCTGCTGCACACTGCGCGGCACCTTGCGGCTGCCGTAGGTTCTTTGGGTGGACGCATACTCACTTAAACGCAATCTTCTTCACCTTTCCTTTTTGTTTGGGGCGCAGTTCGGTTTTCCATACCCGCCAACCGCTGTACAGAATCGCGCTTTCCAACACGATGATAACAAACTTTTCAAACGGCAACCCGTCATAGCTTAAAAATCCCGCGGCGGCAATTGGTGCCGCGGCAAGGATACACAGCCAGCTGGCGGTTTCCTGCCCCAACAGCGGTTTTGCCCATAAATAAATCAGCACCGCCAACCCAATGGCGATGCCGGAACAAAGTAACTGGCGCAGGGTCAGCCCCATAAAGATTTCTTCCTGATAGCGCCGAATGTCTTTATTGATCGGTATCTGCATACTTTTACAACCCCATCATTTCGTGGATTATGCGGTCAGAGCCTTTGATCAGCCCGACCAGCACAAGCATATTGAAGATAATTTCGGTCAGATAACTCCACACTATTGTGGTGGCCTCGCCGCCTGAAACTGTGGGCCTGCTGACAAAAGCGGCGTAGATGACACACGCCAGCACGATGACAGCACCCTCCAAGCAGACGCCGACATAGCTCTTAATAAAGGAAATGCCGACCGACTGTGTGCTTTCCCCGGCAAAGCTCGCCAGCGGCAAGGGAGCCAGCGCCGTGTACATATACAGGCGAAAGAACCGCCCGTACACGGTGAGGATCATCACGAACGACAGCACTGTGATGAACAGACTGCCCAGAATCGTGACGAGCCACAAAGGGATGCTGGCTAGGAAGCCGACATTTTCAATGGCAGCCTGCACCTCACCGGGCAGTGCGACCATCGCCTGTGAGATGCCGCCCATACCGGCAGCCATATCACTGACCACGCCATTGCAGATGGAAAAGATGTTGAGCATGATGTCCATGCCGTATCCCACCAAGGTTTTGGCTGCCACAAAGCGAATAAGGTAATGCACGGCAGCCTCCGGGCGTTTGAGTTCATGGAAGTTGGCAGTGTTTTTGAACAGCGATATGGCAAAGAACAGCACGATCAACGCATAACCGATGCCGATCATCGCATTGTGCAGGCTTTGCATTACACCCCATACCGCCCCGCCCTTAAAAGTTTGAGGGCTGGTTGTCACCAGCCCCCAAAGCTCTGTCAGTTTGCCGTTCCAAGTGGAAAAGGCATTGTTCAGGTTTTCTACGATCCAGTTTTGATTCAAGGTTTCACCTTCTTTCGGATAAAAGAAATGACCGCCTTGCTGAAAAGCAAAACGGTCGCTGTGTTTTTTCCACCATCACACATTATGCGGTTGGGTGCAATGGGAAAATGCAGGGTTTAAAGTCTGCCACTCATTCCATCGGATTCTTCCTTGCCAATAAGGTACAAAAATGCAATAGCGGGAATTCGATAGATTTTAGGAGAAGTTTCATGGCGCGTCACGCCAAAGTCCTCCAGCTGCTTCGTGATGACAAAGGCATCTGTAATGCCAGCTTTAGGATCATTGCACAATTCTACAATGCCATCCGTCTGCGGTATATGCGAATTGTTTTTGTATTTGACTTCGCACAGAATTTTTTGCTGCGGGAGTTCAATTACGGCATCGACCTCTTTTTGATTTTCTTTTGCCTTTCGATAATAGCCAAGCTGTGCGCCTGTCCCTTGATAAAACGATACCAGATGCTTATATACAGTGGTTTCAATTAAAAGCCCCAACTCACGCTCATCGGACAGAACGTCGTCTACCATCAGAACCGCATTGCGAATGGCGGCATCCGCTATATAAATCTTAGGCCGCCCTTTCAGAACCGACTTGCTTCCGACAGCGATTGGATATGCCATATAAATCAAGTTGGATTTTACAAGGGCATCCACATAGGATTCAATGGTGTTCGGGGATATATTATCTAACTCTTTAGCCGCAGTCGTAGCACTAAAGATTTCTGTTGAATTCATGCACAAGTATAGGAATAGCTTTTCCATCAACAGTGGACTGCGAACTTTGAACAAGGTAAGCACATCGCGCTTTATTACCTTATCCACAACATCCTCACGCAGCATACGCTGCGCATAAAGATCATCATCGGACAGCGCCAGTTCCGGAAATCCGCCGATGGTAAGATAGCGGTTGAAATGCTTAACTAACGGTTCAAAGCGCGCCATCAAATCCGCGACCTCGGCATTTTCCATTTTAGGTATATCTGTGATTTTTAAGTGGTCCGGCAGTAACGGCATATCATCCAACTGCAAAAGCTGGCAGTATTCATAAAAGGAAAGCGTGGGAATTTTAATGACTGTCCAACGACCTGTTCCGCTATCGGTTGACGCATCCTCAATAATAGGGCTTGCCGAACCTGTGGCCGCCAGCCGAATGTCTTTACGACTGTCATAAATCACTTTCATCCAGAGTTCCCAATTTTCGGTGTACTGAATTTCGTCAAAGAAAACATAGCGCACACCCTCTACCGGGTACATGGAATCGTAAGCAGATAAAACCATATCAACTCCCGCCATTTTCAGTACGGGGTTATCAAAGGTTGCATAAAAGATATTTCGCGGATTCACACCGTTATCAATCAGGTGATTGATGATTTGATAAAGAATGGTCGTTTTACCTACGCGACGTGCGCCGGAAAGAACAGCAAAACGCCGAATCGTCTTATGCTGCATAATTCGCAGTGTTTCATGATAGGCAACACGATGCTGTGGTCGATCTTCTTCTTTCGCAGCGCTTGGATTTCTCCACCAAGGATTGTAATTTCGGAGGGCTTTAATTACCTGCTCATTTGTCACCAATGCCACACTCATCACCTCATTATACTGATTGAAAGTATTGGAATCTTGCTCAATATAATATAGCATTTTCCGGGAAAATAATCAAGTATAATGAGCGTAGTGCTTCTTCTTACAGAATCATATCCAGAATATCCTTGGCAAAGTAGATGATGACACCACCAAAGAAGGTCATAAAGCCCTGCGCGCGCTGCCCGGCATCGTGGCTTTTGAGGGCGAGACCGATCTGCACAATGCCGAAGCCCAGCAGAATGGCACCAATCGCCTTAATGGCACTGAACACAAAATCGCTCAGTGCATTGATGGTCGCCAGCGGGTCGTCCGCATACACAGGCAGAGCCATCACAATGACAGCAGCGGCAACCGTAGCAATCGTCAGGTAGCTACGCTTGATTTTGCGCTGGGTTTCCGGTGCGGATACAGGTTTTTTGATTTTCATAACAGAGATTCCTCCCATTCTTGTAATTCATCATATAGATCTTCGGTAATTTCGGGGCAGGTCAGCTCCGCTACATAAGCGAGCGATACGGTGCCGGCCTGCGCCATATAATCCGGGGGCATCGTGTAGCCCTCCGGCGCGGGGATGGGGGTTGCAGTCCGATGCAGCAGTCCCCGCGGGCTGCGGTAGTCGGGCGTGTATTTCAGGTTCGGGTGGTCAAAAAGGTTGTATTTCTTGTCCCTCACCGGTGCCTCGCCGCTGATCATCACAAGGCAGTCGCTGCGTTTCATGCGGCGCACCTCGTCCGGGGTCATCAGCTCGCGCCCCGTGACCTGATAGCTGTCGCTGGACGAGCCGTGGCTGCCCTTGCCGATGCTCTGCCCCTTGGTGCGGATGGTTTGCTTGCCCAGCAGCTTGGAAATGTACTCAAAGGTGCTGTAATCGTTGCCGCCAAGGTAAACAAGACTGTCGCAGTTGCCGATGATCGTTTCCCAGTCGTCCTTGTATTTGCTTTTGATCTGGGAAATATTTTGCAGAATGATATCGCAGCTTATGTTGCGGCTGCGCGCAACGGCAAGGATCTTTACAAAGTTCTCCGGCGTGGCGACATTGGCAAACTCGTCCATCATCAGGCGTACATGAACCGGCAGTGTGCCGTGGAATTCCGGCGTGGAATCCGCAAGGCGAAACAGCTGGTCAAACAGTTGGGTGTACAGAATCGAAACCATAAAGTTAAAGGTATCGTCATTGTCGGGGATGACGCAGAAGATGGCGCGTTTCTCCACGCCCAACTTCGGCAGGAACATTTCATCGGTGGCAATCATCTCGGCAAACGCCGCCGATTGCAGCATATGCAGATTGGATACCGCCGTGACCATAATGCTGGACAGGGTTTTCGCGCTGCCGAGCTTGAACGAACGGTATTGCAGCACAGCCGGGTGATGCGGGTCGCGCTGTTCCAGTTCACCGAACAGAATATCCATACGGTTTTCGTCGTAGCCGTCCTCACTGACCTTGCATTCCAGAATCATATCCATCATCGTGTTGAGGTTGCGCTCATACAGCGGGGATTCGTACAGGATATACAAAATCAGCGATGCCAGAAACATAACAGCGCTCTTGTCCCAGAACTCGTTTTCGCCGCCGGAGGCTGCCGGGTTCTTTTTGGTGTTGAACACCAGCGCATAGGCAAGTTTCATAGCGTCCTCATCGGTTTTCAGGTACGCTACCGGATTGTAATGTCCGCGGAAATGCACAAAGTCAATGACCGTTACGGTGACGCCGTTTTTCTCCATAGCACCGCCGAGGGAATATGTCAGCTCCCCCTTGGGGTCCAAAAAGAAGTAGGAGCCGCTGCATTGCAGGGCATTCGGTTTTACAAAGAAGCGGGTCTTACCGCTGCCGGAACCGCCGATCACAACAACGTGCAGATTCCGCTGGTGTTGGTAGGAATCATTGCTGAGGCGGATATTCTGGGAAAGAATGATTTCCTGCCATGGGTCCTTGCGGTTGCGGTAGCGTTCGTTCAATTCCCCGGCATTGCCCCAATGGGCAGAGCCGTGTTCCCCGCCGGGGCGGCGGTCCGCCTGATCGAGCAGATAGCAATACACCCCCAGCGGGTACAGCACCAAAACCGTCAGCAGAAATTTCGGGGTGCTGCTGCACCAACGCAGGTTCAGCGGGTCGTTCAACAGCGCAGTAAGCCCTGCCGCCAAGGCGGACAGCCCGTGCGCCTGTTCGGTGATTTGCGCCAGCCCTGCCGCCAGCCAGAGCAGCGGCAGCAGCAAGGCAGCCCAGAGCCAGAGGTTCTGCCGATTCTTATTCGGGCGCATGGCGGTCAGCGTTCCTCTGCGCGCTGCAAATCACTGCGCGGGCGCTGCAAGTCCAATTCCTTGCAGACGGTATCGCCAAACACCTTGGCCATGGATGCCATCAAGCACCAAGGCCAGCGTACTGACTTAACTTCTACACAAGTTGTGTCGAAGTTGGCTGCGGAGAAAGTGGGCGAAGACGCTGGCGTGAGTCGGGAATCCGTCCGCCGCTATGTCCGCCTGACCAATCTCATTCCCGAAGTTCTGAACATGGTGGATGAAAAGAAAATTTCCTTTAACCCCGCTGTGGAGCTGTCCTATCTGAAGCCCCAGGAACAGCAGAGTTTCCTTGCCGCCATGGACTACGCGCAGGCCGCGCCATCGCTTTCGCAGGCCCAGCGCATGAAAAAGAAAAGTCAGGAGAGCGGCTGCTCTCTGGATGATATGTGCGGCATCATGGATGAAATGAAAAAGGATGATTTGGGGCAAATTGCGTTCAAGACAAGCGACCTGAAGAAGTTCTTCCCCAAGTCTTATACGCCCAAACAGATGAGCGAAACCATCCTGCGGCTGCTGGAACAGTGGCAGCGAAAACGCCAGCGCAGCCAGGAACGCTAACGCACCCGGAAGGGTGCATTTTTTATCTTCAAAATCAGGAGGAATAAAACGAATGCAGAGTATTACCATCAACTTTCACGGTGATTTTAAGCTCATCGTGACCCCGGAGCAGGCCAAGCGCGTCATGAACGCCTTTCAGAACGATACGGACAAGCCTGTCTCCAAAGAGGATCTGGAGGGCCTGCTGAACTCCATGGGGAACTTTCTCAGCGATACCTCCGAGGAGTATTCCGCCATTGGGAGCGGTGTGGATGAGATGGATATTGACCCCATTGTCATGGTGCTGCGCCCCGGCGAAACGCCTGCCATTATGATGGACAGTGAGTGCTATGAGCGCGTAGAGCAGCACGGGAATTTCAGTGAGGCGCTTGCTATCCACGCTCCGGACATCTGCGCCTATGGCCTGCTAGCAGCCTATGACCCCCGCACGGTGCTGAAGCTGGGCGAGGAGAAATATATCCTCGGCCCGGTCATTGTATATGCCTGCGATGAGGACGGCGACAGTACGTCCCTGGATGCGGAGGAAGTCATGGCGGCTATTGTGTTTTTCCATGACCATACCGTTACCCTCTGCGCCGACGGCGAGGATGTGCCCGCGTTTTATCTGGAGAGGGGCAGCTATGAAAGAATTTGATGTAACCATCACGGAAACGCTGGAGCGCACAGTAACGGTGCGGGCCAATTCTCAGGCTGAGGCCGAACAGCGCGTGACGGATGACTGGAACGACTCCGTGTATGTGCTGAATGATCAGGATTTTATCGGCGTAGATTTCAAAACCAGCGAGGGCCGTGAAATTGAGCGCGGCACTATGGATGTGCTGCTGGTCAAAGCCGATGCCTTCCCGGTTTCTGTGCAGATCGGCGGGAAACTCGAAGATTTGCAGGAGGCCGTCGGCGGGAATATTGAGGCTGTCTATCCCTATGACGACCCAGTGGCGCTGATCGTAAACGATGAAGGTAAGCTCACGGGTCTGCCGCTGAATCGAGCGCTCTGTGATGAAGCCGGTCAGATGTATGACGTTGTTGCTGGCGATTTTCTGGTCGTGGGGCTGACGGAGGATAGCTTTGGCTCCCTTTCCCCGGAACTCATGAAGAAATATGAAGCGAAGTTTCACCAGCCGGAGCTGTTTATCAAAATGGGCAGCCGCATTCAGGCCATTCCCATCCCTGACGATATGGTTGAGGAGCGCAAGGCCGCCATCGACGCTTACAAGGCAAAGCAGAAGCTGGCTCCCACCCATGCGGAGCGCTGAAACTTCTGCCCTCTCGAATGTGGAGGTGATCGCAAACGCAGGAAGAAGTCGAAAACAGAACTGTAAACCTGATGATCAGTACGACAAAACTGACCGGACGGACGATTTGTGCGGCGTTTCGGAAGTATCTCCAGCACCGGGCAAAGGTCAAGGCGGCAAAGGCCAGCAAGAAAGAGCTGCCTACACGCGGGAAGCAGTCGGTGGAGGAGCTGATCGGCCAGGGTCAGGGCGCACAGCAGATGGACATTGCACAGACCGGCATCAAGGATTTTGAGCGAACGCTAAAAACCTACGGTGTGGATTACGCCATTCGCAAAGATGTAACCGTTCAGCCGAACCGCTATATGGTGTTCTTCAAAGCCAAAGACGCCGATGTCCTGACTGCCGCTTTCAAGGAATATGCCACGAACCTCACCCGCAAAGAAAAGCGCCCCAGCGTATTGAAAGTGCTTCGGAAACTCAAGGCCAAGGCCCGCCCCGCGCCGGAGAAAATCCGCGAAAAGAGTCAGGAGTTGGAGCGATGAGCGAGAAAACAAAGAAACTGCTGATTCTGAATCTGCCCTACGCCATTATCGGCCTGATCGCCACAAATGTGGGCGAGGCATGGCGCATCGCTGTCGGGGAAACCCTGGGTGAGAAGATTCTCGCCTTTTTGTCTGCTCTCGGTACGGCTTTTTCCAACCCGCTGCCTAGCTTTCACCCCTTTGATTTGCTCATCGGGGTCTGCATTGGGGCTGCGCTGCGGTTGGTGGTCTACGTCAAAAGCAAAAACGCCAAGAAGTATCGCCACAATGAGGAGTACGGTTCTGCCCGTTGGGGTACTGCCAAGGATATTGCTCCTTTTGTAGATGCTGACGTTGCTGGTAATGAACACTGGGCGCACAGAGCAGGAACTGGAGAACAATGTGTTCCAGGCCCAGAGCATCGCGCAAAAGCACAACTGCAATCTCCGCAGACTGGACTTCCAGCAGGAACAGGGGCTTATGTCATCGCTTCCCCTGGCGCAGAACCTGATTGAGATTCAGCGGGCCATGACCACCAGCTCCACGGCCATCTTCATGCCATTCACCACGCAGGAGTTGTATCAGGACAGGCCGGAAGCCTTGTATTATGGGCTGAACGCGCTCTCCAACAACCTTATCATGGTGGATCGCAAGGCGCTGAAGAATCCCAACGGCCTGATTCTCGGCACCCCTGGTTCCGGTAAATCGTTCTCCGCAAAAAGAGAGATTACGAACGCTTTCCTCGTGTCCAACGATGATATTATCATCTGCGACCCGGAGGCGGAGTATGCGCCGTTGGTGCAGCGGCTGGAGGGGCAGGTTATTAAAATCAGTCCGTCCAGCAGCCAGTATGTCAATCCCATGGACATCAACCTCAATTACAGTGAGGAGGATAATCCCATTGCCCTGAAAGCGGACTTCATCCTGTCCTTGTGTGAACTGGTGGTAGGCGGCAAGGAGGGCCTGCAGCCCGTAGAGAAAACGGTCATTGACCGCTGTGTCCATCAAATCTACCAGAAGTATTTTGAAAATCCCGTGCCGGAGAATATGCCAATATTGCAGGACTTGTATGAAACGCTGCTGGTCCAGGAGGAGAAAGAGGCCCGTCATGTGGCCACGGCTCTTGAAATCTATGTCACAGGCTCCCTCAACCTCTTTAATCACCGCACCAACGTGGACATTGCCAACCGGCTGGTGTGCTATGACATCAAGGAACTCGGCAAACAACTCAAAAAACTCGGTATGCTCGTGGTGCAGGATCAAGTGTGGGGCCGCGTGACGGCCAACCGCAGCGCCGGAAAGTCTACCCGTTACTATGTAGACGAGTTTCATCTGCTCCTGAAGGAAGAACAGACGGCGGCGTATTCCGTGGAGATCTGGAAGCGGTTCCGCAAGTGGGGCGGGCTTCCCACTGGCATCACCCAGAATGTAAAAGACCTGCTTTCCAGCCGTGAAGTGGAGAATATTTTTGAAAACTCCGACTTCATTATCATGCTGAATCAGGCTTCCGGTGACCGGGCGATTCTCGCTAAGCAACTCAATATTTCCCCGCACCAGCTTTCCTATGTGACCCATTCCGGCGAGGGTGAGGGTCTACTGTTCTATGGCAACGTCATTCTGCCCTTTGTTGACCACTTCCCCAAAGATCTGGAGCTGTACCGCATTATGACCACCAAGCTGGGCGAGGTGGCCAATGGGTAAGAAAACGGTACGGCTGCGCTTTACCGAGGACGATCTTGCAGACGATGCCGTCCGCAAGGCTGCACAAAAGGCAGAAAAAGCCGCTGAGAAGGCAGATCGTGCCAAGGATAAGCTCCCAACAAAGCGCTTGAAGCAGACGGAACCGGAAAAGCTGCGCTTTGGGAAGAAGAAAATTGAGGCGGATTCTGCGAAAAGCACACGCAAGCGAAGGCAACGCCGCCCCGATGCAAGCCCGGAGAAGCAGCCTGCCGCCGCGTCCCAGCCAGGGGCAAAAGAACAGACTGCCTCTACCTCCACTCCCCGTTCAGCGCCTACTGTGACCAGGGCCGAAACACCGCCAAAGGCCGGTATCTCCTCTGCAGCGAAGGGTGCTCCCAAGACTGCCTCCAAACTGAGAGCAGAGCCAACCAGCGCCGGGGCCATGCGTTCTCTGCTCAAATTTGATGAGGGCGGCGAGAAAATCGCCGCTCCGAAGCGAGGACGTACCCTCCAGCGCATGGAGGGCGCTGTATCTGCCGGTATCCACAGGCAGGTGTCCAAGGACAACGCCGTTGAAAATGTGGGCGTACAGGCGGCGGACGAAAGCAGCGCCGCAGCGGAAGGGGCCGCCCATGCGGTTGACCACCATCGGTACAGCCGCAAGCTGAAAGCCTATCGCAAGGCGGAGCGTTTGGAGGCAAAGGCGGACAAGGCCAACGTGGAGGCACTGCACCAAAAAGCAATACAGGATGATCCCGCCGCAGCGTCCAATCCAATCTCCCGTTGGCGTCAGAAGCAGGAGCTGAAAAAGCGCTATGCGGCGGCCAAGGCTGCCCAGAGCGCTGGAGTATCCTCCGGGGCTTCCTCCAGTGCAACAGGGGCTTCCGAGAAAGCGGCGTCCGGCGCGAAATCCATTGTGGATAAGGCTGCCGAATATATCCGGGAACACCCCAAGGGGCTGATCCTTGCGCTGCTGCTGGCTGCCCTGGTGCTGTTTCTCAGCTCTGCTTTTACGTCCTGCTCCGTTTTCCTGAACGGCGGAGGAAATGTCATTCTGGGAACCTCCTACACGGCTTCGGATGAGGACATTCTCGGTGCGGACGCCGACTATACGGCGCTGGAAACAGCGCTGCGTAATGAAATCAACAATGTGGAATCGACCCACCCCGGTTATGACGAATATCGCTACAATCTGGTGGAGATCGGCCACAACCCCTATGAACTGGCCTCCTATCTTACGGTTCTCTTTGAGGATTACACCCGTGAGGAAGTCCAGAGTACCCTGCAAAGCATTTTTGACAGGCAATACACCCTGACGCTGACGGAGGAAGTGGAACTACGCACCCGAACTGTGACGAACGCTGACGGAGAGGAATCCGAGGAAGAATATGAATATTATATCCTCAATGTTACCCTAACCAATTCTGGCATAGGGGCAGTCGTGCGCTTCGCTGGCCTGACCGATGACCAGACAGAGCGCTATGACCTGCTCATGGAAACCCATGGGAACCGCTCAGACCTGTTTGGCGACGATGTATTCGCTGTGGCCGGTGGCGAGTACACCGATTATGACATCCCCGGCGAGGCCCTGACGGATGAGCGGTTTGCCAATATGATTCGGGAGGCCGAGAAGTATTTAGGTTATCCCTATGTCTGGGGTGGCTCCAGTCCCAGCACCAGCTTTGACTGCTCTGGTTTCGTCAGTTGGGTCATTAACAACTGCGGCAACGGCTGGAGTGTTGGACGCCTGACGGCAAATGGCCTCATGGGAGTCTGCGATATTATTCCCGCTTCCGAGGCCCAGCCTGGGGATTTGATTTTCTTCCAAGGCACCTACAACACCAGCGGGGCATCTCATGTGGGCATTTATGTTGGAAATTCCATGATGTTTCATTGTGGAAATCCCATCTCTTACGCCAATATTTCTTCAAGCTATTGGCAGGAGCATTTCTATTGCTTCGGGCGTATCCGAGGCTGAGAAAGGAGCAGAAATGAGCGCGCGATTGGATAAGTTAGGCGCGGAGTGGGATCGCGCCTTAAAGAAAGCAGCCGAATGGCTTTGTTTCCATGTTCCGAAAAGAACTTCAAAAGCAGCAGACAAAGGGGCGCGATTCTGTCCTCGCACAGCTCTCGACACTAAAAGGCACCACACCCGCTTCGATGAAAGAGAACGGAAAGGTGCACAGGGAAGAAGCCCGCTAAGGGAGGAACGTAAATGTCAGATGTACGAAAATGGGATGAAATCAATGGTCTCTCAGAGCCTGCGCAGCGTATGGAGGCCTTTCTGGACAGTGCAACCGACAGCTATGCCATTTTGCAGCTTCGGAACACCCCAGATACCGCCTACGAGCGGTATGAATCCATGCGCGGCCTTGCCCGGCAGGGCAAGGAGCCGGATATTGATCATTATGAAGTGGTGTATTGCGGCCCACTCACTTTGCCGATGGCCACACCGGAGGCGATAACTGCGACACTGGAAGATTTGTACGTCCAGTTCAATTATAACCGGCCTATGGATTTTACCGGGCACAGCCTCTCTGTCAGTGACATCGTGGCACTCAAAGTGGATGATGTAGTATCCTCTCATTATGTGGATTCCATTGGCTTTGCCGAACTGCCAGACTTTATCCGACGGGAAAATTATCTGAAAAGCGCCGAAATGGCAGTGGAGGACGACTACGGTATGATCGATGGGGTCATCAACAATGGCAGGCGCGAGCCATCCGCGGAGGAGCGCCCATCTGTGCTGGAACAGCTCAAGTCATACCAAACAGAGGAGCCGTACAGAGATATGCCCCATCGAAACACTGAACGGGAGGAACGATGATGCGATTCAATCGGGATGAGCAGCTTCTTATGATGCTCTACTGTCCGGGCACCCGCGAGGGGCTGATTCAAGAGCTGGAAGCCATGCAGAAACAGCTTGTGCCGTCTGAGAAACGGCTGAAACGTCTATCAGACGGTGTTCTGGAAAAGCTCCAGCATATGAGTGATACGGAGTTTGATGCTCTGGACTTGTACCCTTAATACGAAAGAAACGGAGGAACGCTATGGCATCTAAAACCGCCTATTATGTCCAGCTTGCAGAAGATACGCGGCACCAGATCACAGGAAGCATGGACGGCTGGAAAGGCTTCCTGACAACGGCTGCGCGAAATTATAAGTACACCTACCCGGAGCAGCTTATGATCTATGCCCAACGCCCGGAGGCCACGGCCTGCGCCGAGTATGACTTTTGGAATCAGACCATGCACCGCTTTGTGCGGCGCGGCTCCAAAGGGATCGGGTTGATCGACTTGTCTGGGGACAGGCCCACAATCCGTTATGTTTTTGATGTTTCGGATACGGGCACCTGGACCAATTCCCGTCCGGTAAATCTCTGGGAAATGCGGGACGAATACAATGCCGCCGTGACAAGGGCGTTGGCCAGTGCATTCTCTCTGAAAAGTCTTGCGGCAGTACGGTTTGGTGACTCTCTGGATGCCACGGCGGCCTGCCTTGCCACAGCATATTGGGACGAACACAAGGAGCAGGTTCTCGACATCGTTGACGATTCGTTTCTTTACGGGTATGATGAGCTTAACGTAAAGGTCGCCTTTCAGCGGGCGGTCACGGATAGCGTCCGATATATGCTCTATTGGTGCAAGGCAAGCGCGGGACGCCTCATTATAAGCTGAAAGCCATGGAGCTGCATCCCTCCTCCGAATGGATTCGCACGCCGGACGCCCATGAAGCCATTATAGACCGGGTGGACTTTGACCTTGTTCAGCGTATCCGCCATCTGGATACCCGAACAGCGCCAGAGCAAAAAGCAGTTTATTTGTTCTCCGGTGTCCTCGTCTGCGGGTGCTGCGGTGCCCGTATGACCCGCAAAACCAACCGCGTCAAAGGGCGGGAATATAACTACTATTACTGCCCTACAGGAAAGAAGAACGGCTGCGACCATCCTGTGATGATGAGGGAAAGTACCCTGACGGAATATGTCCGTTCAACCTTGCAAGCACATATCGCAAACGTGGCCGCGCTGGACGCAGTTCTTTCCGGGGTAGACCAGATGAAGATCAACCAGCAGCTTGCGGATTCCTACGCGGCGCAAGTATCTGAGAACGAAAAACAGCTTGCAGCAACATTGGAATTTAAGGCACGGCTCTATGAAAGTATGGTGCAGGGTGTTATTACCCGCGAGGAGTTCACCTCATTCAAGAGCCGCTACACCGCGCAGGCGGAGCAGCTCAAGGCCGCCAATTGGGAGCTACAGGAGAAAATTCAGGACGTAATGGAGAACCGAAGCGAACGGAACCGCTGGATTCAGCACTTCACAAAGTTCTCTGAGTTGGAGGAGCTTGACCGCAGGGTCGTCATCCAACTGATTCAGACCATTACGATTGTTGCAAAAGACAGGCTCTGCATTCGCTTCAACTATGAAGAAGAATATGAAAAAGCACTCTCCGTGGCGGAAAAGCTGCGGATGCAAAAGGTGGGATAAACTATGGCACGAAAGAGCAGAAAAATACAGGAACAGCCTGCACCAGTTATGCAGGAGCCGGCGATCCGTGCTGCCCTCTATATCCGACTTTCAGTAGAGGACGGAAAAGGCAGGAGCATTTCTGTTGAAACACAGCAGCTTATCCTCGATCACTATCTGGAGAGCAAGCCGGAAATATTCGTCTACGATACCTATATCGACAATGGTGCGACAGGGACAAACTTTCATCGCCCCGGCTTCCAGCGGATGCTTACGGACATTGAGGACGGCCGCATTAACTGCGTCATTGTGAAAGACCTGTCCCGCCTCGGACGCAACAGCATTGATACCGGCTATTATATCGAGCAGTATTTTCCCCAGCACAAGGTACGCTTTATCGCCGTAAACGATCAATATGATTCTGCGAACCCAGATAATGTCCATGCGGGAATTATCTTGCCCCTAAAGAACATGATTAACGAAGCCTACGCGCTGGACATCGGACGAAAAATCAAGGCGCAGCAGCGTCAGGCTATGAAGGACGGAAAGTTTGTCGGTTCGCAGCCGCCCTATGGGTATCTGAAATCATCGACTGACTGCCACCAACTCATTGTTGACCCGGTAACAGCACCGATTGTCCGGCAAATGTTTGCATGGATAAAGGAGGGCGCAGGGCTGAATACCATAGCGGTTCGATTGAATGATGCAAAGATACCATCACCCGGATATTACAAAAAGAGTATCGGGCTGATTAACAATGACCATCAGGCGGGAAGCGGTATCTGGCAGACATGGACAGTTGGAAAGATTCTTCGCTGTGAAACCTATACCGGCGATATGGTCCAGGGTCACTCCAAAACCGTTGATCACCGGCAAATACAGGCAGGAGCAGAAAATTGGATCACTGCGCGCAATACCCATGAGGCAATCGTGTCCCGCGAATTGTTTGACGAGGTTCAGGAAATCCTGCGCAGAGCAGCGGAAACCGCAAAAAATCGTGTGGTCGATCCCTATACGCCCAACCCACTTAAAGGGAAAATATTCTGCGCTAACTGTGGAAGATCTCTGCACCGCCAAAGAGATAAACGAAAGATTCCGTCTGGCATTTATTCTTATCATTGCCTAACCCACAGCCGAGCCTCTGCCACACTTTGCCCCGGTGTTACGGTTCAGGAAGAAGTTGTGTTGGAGTCGATTTTGCAAACAATTCAACAGGAAATGCAATCAGAATTGGAGAACACGGAGATTTCGGAAACGCCCATAGCAGATGTGGATTCTTTTTCTCAGGAAAAAGCAGAACACGAGCAGAGCATCGCGGCTGCCCGAAGCCGTATTCGCAGGCTCTATGAGGATTTGGTGAGCGGCATGATTGATACGGCAGAGTACCACCAGTTCAAAACGCAGTATGAGGCGTGTATTTCCAAGCATGAGGCGCAGATAACGGAACTCGATACACGGCAGAAATCCGCCGAGCGAGCCAAAAAACGCAGAAAGCAGTTATCCCAAGATGCCGCCGCACTGGAGCAGTCCTCTAAACTGACCCAAGATCTGATTGACCGACTGGTGGAGCGGGTTGAGGTAACGCCGGAGAAGGTCGTTCATGTTCAGCTTCGCATTCAGGAGGACAGTCATGACGAAGTATAAAATTGCGCTGTATATCCGACTCTCTCTGGAGGACAGTAAGTATGATAGTCTGAGCATCGAAAATCAGAGGATGATCTTAAACGAATACGCCCTCTCCATGCCAGAGGCCGTAAACGCGGAGCTGCGGGAGTTCGTAGACAATGGCTACAGCGGAACAAATTTTGAACGTCCTGCCATACAGGAACTTCTGGAACTGGTGCGGGCCAACAAGGTGGACTGCATCATTGTCAAAGATTTCTCCCGCTTTGGACGGAACAGTCTGGAAACCGGCTACTTTATGGAACGAGTATTTCCTCTGTTTCACACTCGGTTCATCTCCGTAAGCGATGATTATGATTCCACCCGCTACAAGGGCGACACCGGCGGCATGGACGTGGCGTTTAAGTATCTGATCGCAGAGTATTATAGCCGCGATATGTCCATCAAGGAAAAGAGCGCGAAATATGCCAAGATGGAGCGGGGCGAATACCAGAGCAAAATTTGTCCCTATGGCTACCGCAAGAGCGCCGATGGGCGAATGGAACCCGACCCGGAGGCCGCCGAAACAGTTCAACTGATTTTCCAGCTTGCAGCAGCCGGGAACGGTGGTGCGGAAATTGCCCGGCAGTTGACAGCTCGCCATATTCCTACACCGGGAGAATACAAGGCTGCCAGAGGGAACCATGCCCACGACATTTCCCGCACTCATGGGATTTGGTCTGGAGCAACTGTTCAGCGTATCCTGATGGATGAGCGTTACATTGGCAGCTATGTGATCAAAAAGCGCGAAGTAGTTGAAATCGGCTCCAACCGCACCAGGCCGCAAGATCGGTCAGGGTGGGTCATTATTCCTGACCACCATCCTTCGATTGTAGAAAAAGCAATGTTCGAGGCTGCACAGGCCAAAACGAACCGTTTCAAGCAGCCAAACAAGAAACGGCATGAATACCCACTGAAGCACAAAGTATTTTGCGGTTGCTGCCGCCACGCGCTGTCAAAGACCAACTACAAGCGTGCAACGTATTATTGTCTGCACTCGTTCGGCATAGACGGTATGGATTGCAATGGTGCACGGTATCCCGTTGTGGAAATTGAACGCAGTATCTTTGAAACACTGAAAAAGCAGGTGCAGCTGATCTATCCCGACGGCATCGTATGCGCAGAAGTTCAGGCAACCGGCAAGCAATCTGACTACGAACAGCAGCTCACAGAACTGCAAAGCGAGAAAATGCGGCTCTATGAGTGTTACGTTGCCGGGGACCTCACCGCTGCTGATTATCGGAAAAAGAAGCAGGACGTGGACACCATGATCCTCAAAGTCAAAAATATCTGCTCTGCGCTTGCATTACAGTCGAAGAAGGAACAGGAGCAACATGATGAGCTGGTGCAGCGCCAGCAGATTATTCGGGATGTGACCTCAGCGGACAAGCTCACGCAGGAGTTGGCAGATATACTGATTGAACGGGTATATGTGTACACGGATCAACGCATCGAGATTCAGTACAAAATCCAAGACCTATTTGTGGACGCAACCTGAGAACAGAAAAGGACACCTGCCAGCGTTGATAAATCGTTTGGCAGGTGTTCTTTATTTGAGGCGGGCATGGACATGAAACCCGCCTTAAATCGGCCGTTATTTTTTGTCGTGGGCTTGACATACGGGTGGCGCAAGTCGTGGAATCGGATCCTGCGCAGACCGTTCTCTTTCAGCAGCTGTGGAAAGCCTGTCGTCACGGAATCCGGCTGGATCAGATTTCCCATTGCATCCACAAATACATAGCCAAGGTACTCTTGATTATAGCAGTTGCCGCAGATTTTCTGGTTGTACTCCTGCTGCTCTTTGACGGCTTTTAAGCGCTCCGCAATCGGGTCTACCAGCGGCAAGGTGCGCAGACTGGATTTTGTTTTGGCTCGGTCAGCTTCTACCAAAATCTTCTTGCCATCAATGCGGGTGCTGGTCACGATGTGGCGAATGGTCAGCGTCTTGGCTTCAAAGTCGATGGCCTCCCACCGCAAGCCCATCACCTCGGCGCGGCGCAAGCCGTAAAAGGCTGCAAGCTGGATGATAAGTTCCAGCTTATGGCCTTGGGCGGCTTCAAAGAGCTTTTCCATCTCCTCGGCGCTGTAATAGCTTGCCATAAACGCCTGCGGCTTGGGGCGGTCCACCTTGTCCACCGGGTTGCTGGCTATCAGGTCGATGCGCACGGCGTATTTCAGCGCCTTGTGAAGATTGGCGTGGAATCGCAGGATAGAGGTGTTTTTCAGCGTTTCCGCTTCGTGCAGATAAAAGCTCTGAATCTGGCGCGGCTGTAACCCTGCCAGCGTTACGCCCAGCGGTTCAAAGTAGGGAATAATATGTTTCTCTACATTGAAGCAATAGGACGAGTAAGTAGTTTCCGTTACGGCTGTGCGCATCATTTTCAGCCAGTACCGCATATAGTCGCTGAATGCCATATCGGGGCTGAGTTCGGACACCTGCCCCTTGGGAATCGTGAAGTCCTTTCGCGTTTCTGCCAGCATTTTTTCGGCGCGTTTCTTGTTGCCCTTGACGGGCAGCCCCGTGCCGATCCACGGCTGACGGCGTTTGCCCGCCGAGTCCGTGTAACTCAGCACGATGTAATAAAATCCGTTTTTCTCCTGTAAGCGTCCTGCTACCATAGGCATCTCTCCTTTTTTCAAGTTGCTGCATTTTGGGTTCGGTACAACGATACCAGCAATCCTGCCGGAAAGCTATTCACAGAATTGCACAAGAACCGTCCTGCACATTGGGTGCAAACTGACATCATTCGCGCTCCCGTTCCCGTCTGTGACGGCGTGGTCTGGGATGCAGCGGCATCCTGTTTTCCCGGTCAATATGGTTGGATTCGCGTGTGCGTTGAATACGCTTGATTGCTCCCTCTGCAATCTTGTCCTCTTTGCGGAGTTCCGCAATCTTGCAGGTCAACGCCATGCGTTGGTCAGCCAACTCCGGCGGAGCATCCTTTCGGCGCATCTGCTTGACGATTTCCGCCCGCTGTGCGGCAAAGGTTTCTATCCGCTGGGACAAACCCTTGCGGTAGTCCACGATTGCCTGTAAAGACGGGAACTTGTGGTCGTGAACAAAAGCGTGTTCTGCAAGAATTTTCTCGGTATCTTTCCAGATGCGCTCCAGTTCCGGGCGGTTGATACGCGGTTGCTGTTTCTTGGGCAGGATACCCAGCTGATAACAGTAGTACAGATACAAGCGGTGCATCTGGGATTCCCCAAAGAATACCTCTAGGAAAATTTGGAGGATGCCTTTTCCTGTGTAATGGTTCTTGGGGCGATACCGTTTCGGCGTATACTGCCGGGGTGGGTGTTTCAGCTCATACAGCCTTGGTCCATACAACAGGTAATTTCCGCGCAGTCGGTCATCTATGGCAGGTAAATCGTATTCTTCTCCCAGCCGATAAAGCCGCACTGCACGGCCGCCATCCCGCGCCCGGATGGTCGCATATTTTCGGTGTGGATCACTGCCGAAAATATACCCTTGCCGATACAGCGCTCTGTGAAAATCCTCGGCGGTGCTGGCATCCTCACAGGCTTGGTCGATGGCTTCGCGCATCCGGGCGTACCGTGCCGGTTCCTTTGCCTTGGGCTGCTCCACTACTGACAGACCGTACTCCCGGCACAGCTTGTCGGATACCGCCCGGAACTCGGCATACTGGCTATGGCGCTGTTCGTATTTCTTCCCGTCCACATAAGACACAGAATTGATAACAAAGTGGTTGTGCAGATTGTCCGTGTTCATGTGTGTGGCGACCAGCACCTGAAATCGCTTGCCCCAGACCTTGCGTGCCAGCGCCACGCCGATTTCATGGCATTGCTCCGGGGTGACTTCCCCCTCGCGGAAGCTTTGGTAGGCATGGAGCGCCACCACACCGTCTGTTTTACCAAAGTGTTCCTGTACAGCCCGCATATCTTCCCACGCATGGTCTGCCCTGCAATGGATGCCGGTGACAAGCTGGGCGCTCTCGTTCAGCTTGGTCTTGGCATCATTTTCTGCATAGTGCAGCGTTTGGGCAAGAGCATCGTATTCGGTTTTGTCCGGGTTGGCTGCGTAATCAAGGACGCGCTGTAAGCTGTCCTTGATCGTCCAAATCTTAGTTACCGCCAATGAGCAGGTCCCTCATGCGGTCGGTCTGGGCGATAATGTCAGTTTCATCCCGCGCAGAGCAGCGCTCTGCAATGTCATCCAATTTATCCAACACATCAAATACCTCCTTGGGCGGGTGTCCGCCCGGTTCATATCCCAGCGCCCGCTGGCGTAAGTATTCCGAGAGAGACAGCCCGCACCGTTTTGCCATCAGCGTCATTTTTCGTTTTTCTGTGACGCTGACGCGGACATTGATTCCAACGCTGCGCTTTCTCATGCGCCAGCAGCCTCACAGGGGTTCGGGGCTGTCCCCGTAGGCTTTTCGGCGGGTTGCCCTGTGGCAACACTTCGCCCATGCTTGCTCTCCTTACGCGACCTTTGTGACGCTAATGACGCTGATGACGCTGTTTGTGAGATATCCCATTTGAAAAGCTGGGTTATGTCAATTTCAGCGTCATTAGCGTCATCTGCGTCATTTCCGTCATGGGAGAACTTCATCTGCCGCGCCTGCGAGGTGCGGTGGGTTTCATAGCGGATACCTCTTGGCGTGAATACGGTATCGAAGTGTTCCACGATTTTCCGGGTCAGCTGATGGGGCAAAACGCCTTCAATATCGGCTGCAGAAAGCAGTTCGGTAGCCGTGCCTTGCCATGTTCCGACACTATCGATGTAGTCAGCCACTTTCCAAAGGTAACTCGGCACAGCCTTAGCGATAATCTGTTCTGTGCTTTCTTCCTCGTCCAGCATCCAAACGCAGTTCTCTTCGTGCAGACGCAGTGTTTTGTTGTCCATGTCGCGCCCGGTCACAAAAATGCTGGCGGTCTGGCTCATACGCTTGCGCTGCATGACCCAGCTGGTATCGGACGCACCCATCAGACCGTTGGAGCCTGCAATCTGCTGGAACGGATCGTCTGCGGCTTGTTTGCGCAGATGGTGGATCAGCAAAATGCAGACATTGTACTTATCAGCCAGTGCCTTCAATGCGCTGATTTCCTTGTAATCGCTGGCATACATACTGTTGTTCTGGTCGCTGGAACGCACCTTTTGCAAGGTGTCGATGACGATCAGCCCGGTATCTGGGTGCTGGTAGATAAAGCTGACAAGCTGTTCTTCCAGCCCCTGCCCGATGCTGCCACATTCCGTCTGCATGACCAGCCGTTCGGGGGCTTCTTCGCTGCCCACAAGCTGGAGAAGGCGCTTTTGCAGGCGGTTGAAGGTGTCCTCCAGAGATAGATAAAGCACGGTGTGCGGCTCTATTTCGCGTCCCCACATAGGCTTTCCCTGCGCCACCTGCAAGCACAGCCACAAGGTCAGCCAGCTTTTGCCCGCTTTGCTGGGACCGGCAAACAGTGCAAGACCGGCTGGGAGCAAATCGGGAATGATCCACTTGACCGGCGGCAGCGGCGTGGAGAGCAGTTCTTCGGCGGAGATCGTTTTTGGAAGTTTTTCATAATTCATTCGCATCGTCCTTTCTGTTTTGGTATATATCTATTATCTCATACTATCGTCGTTTTGTGTGTAGTAAGTTTTATTCTCCAGTGTTAAGTTGTACGGCTCACGCCGCCCCACAGCCCCACAAACGCGCCAAACGGCGGGTGTTCTGGCTGTTTCGTATCCGTGGTGTTGCGTGTGGCATCTGCCCCACGCAGGGCGGATTTGGGCGGTTACTGCGAGTGAATCAGAACTGATTCACTTTTATGCCTTACGCTCTGGAAAGTGAATCAAATCTGATTCACTTCCAATAAATTTCCCGAAAGTATACGGTTCTGATTCACTACTTTTACTGGGCTGGAAAAAGTGAATCCGTTCGGTACACTTTCGGGATAACATTTCGATTTACAGCTGCATTTGCCCACCTTGCCCCAGCTGTGGGGACGATTCGCAAGGCTGCCGTTCGGCTGCAACGGCATCATGGGTATTTTTACCCCAGCCAGGTTCTCTGCCTGCCGCCCTCATTGTGTGAACTGTGACTGGACGGAAGTATCTTTACGACCACATCTGTCATTGCGCTCCACTCCGCCACGGGGTGTTTATCAGAGATTGAATCGCTCGTGCCCGGTGGTAGCCATGGCGCGTACTCTGTCTGCGCTGCCGTACTCGTAAGTTGACGGTAATGCGGTGAATGTACCTTGCTTGTCGGATATGCAGTTTTCAAGGTGCCGAATCTATTTGAGACGGGGAGGTGCTCTTGCCAAAAGCAAGATTTTCTCCTACGCGCTCACGCGGGTCTGACCGCACGGACGCTTCAGAACATAGTCAATGACATTGATTTTGGGGATTTTGTAGGCGTTCGCCAGCCGGATGCAGCTGATTTCGCCCTCCCCCAGCAGGTCATAGGCCGCGTGGCGGCTGATGCCCAGCATAGCTTGCAGATCCTTGACCGTTACAATGTCCGGGTACTCCGCAAACATGAGCTTGTACATTTCTCTGATTTCTTTACAATCCATTCGATCACCATCCTTATAGTTAGCTTTCGCATATTTGCGATGTAAATATAGGATACTGCGCTTTTATGCGAATGTCAATAGTTTTCGCAAAATTGTTACTTTTTTCTTGCGCTTTTATGTTATGGTGTGGTACAATAAGGAAAATCTATCAAAGTGAGTGAACGAAATGAACATCGGAGAGAAAATCAAGCGCATCCGCCAGCACCGCCGCATGACTCAGAAAGAGTTGGGCGAGTTGGTCGACCTCAGCGCAAACCGCATTGCGCAATACGAAATGGGTTACCGCGTACCAAAAAAGCCCCTGCTAAATCAAATAGCAGAGGCTTTGCGTGTTTCTCCGTTGGCACTTTCCGATGGCGGAAACGGCCCGGCGAATGATATTCTGGAGCAGCTTTTCTGGCTGGACGAGGAGCAGCCCGGCGTTATCAAGCTGGTGCCCACCGAGCGCGGCACAGCGCGGTATAATGCCAACCCAGACCTTGCGCTGCACTATGATGACAACGATAACTGGCCGCCGCGCTCCCCGGTGGCAATGTGGTTCGATGATACGATTCTGGATGATTTTCTAAAGGATTGGGCTGCGGTTCAGAAGAAGTTGTATGCAGGGGAGATTACGCAGGCAGAGTATTTTGAGTGGAAGGTTATGTGGCCGGATGAATAAAATCCGTGTGTAAAGATAACATAACCATAGAAGCATTCAAGTATTCACGGAATATATCACCGATGCAGAGTTTACAATAGAATTGAAGCCGCCTATTGAAAGAATGGTTATATGTGATGAAATAGACCGCACATTTGGAAATGGGCAACTTACATTTGTATACTTGATGCAGAGAAACAAATTAGAGCAAGAGATTAAAGAGCAAGCAGGGGGCAAGAAATGAAAGACTATCTTACAGTTGTAGAGTTTGCCGCCGCTGGTATTACAAAACAGGCCGTATATAAGCGCATAAAACAAGACCTTGCACCTTATGTAAAGAGCAAGACGGAAAAAAGACTATATCAAAATAGCGGACATGAAAAAGACGTTACAATAGAATGGATAGTATTAGACGTTAAGGCTAACGTTGCTCTCCTTGTGAGTAAGAATGTTTTAGAGGCGATACCGTATCATTCTGAGCAAAAGAAGGTAGACTCGGAAAAATCATCTATAAGAAGCTGGTTAAATTCAGATTTCTTTTTTGCGGCGTTTACAGGAAATAAAAGACTCTGTATCTTGAATTCGAAAGTAAACACACCGAAAAATATTGAATATGGCACTAATAGAAACTCTTGCACCAGTGATAGAGTTTTTTTTGCTGAGTATAGAAGAAGCAGAACATTATTTCCCCAATGCAGAAGCGAGAAGAGTAAAACTAATAGACAATGAATTTGAAAATTTAAAATGTTTTTTTCCGTGGTGGTTAAGATCCTCGGGATATCCTGCTTACAGAGCAGCTGGGGTAAGCAAGGACGGAAAAATTCTTGCTAGAGGGGGAAAGGTGACGAACACATCTTATTTTGTTCGTCCTGCACTTCGTGTATATTTATAAAATGGGTATACCGTTTTATTTGGAATAGTGCTAGAAATTTCGATAGAGAACAGATTGCATCAGGCAAACTAATGGTATCTGTTCAAGGCTGCAGGTATAAACAAAAGGCGGAAGGCATATTTGTTCTCCCGCTTTCTAATAATTTGAGATATACTTTAGTAACTTCTCTAGATGAGGTAAGAGTTCTTAGAAAATTAAACCTCATTTTCTGCTAATGGTGCGGTGCCACTTACAGCCACAGAATGCAATTCTTTTCAAGCTCAGTTTTTCGCTCTTTCCAGTCCGGCATGAACATGGTAAGAAAGGTGTAGAACTGTTTGGAGTGATTGGGGTGAACCAGGTGGCACAGCTCATGAACAACCACATATTCAATACAGTTTCTGGGCGCTTCCAACAATTGCTTATTCAGTGTAATGATCAGCTTTTTTGGAAGACAGGAACCCCAACGAGTGTCCATGGAACGGATACGAAGCTGAGGTTTTGCCACACCGTATTTTTGAAAAGATGGGTAGGCCTGATCTAAAACTTCGCCAAAAATCGCTTCACATTGACGGTCCAAGTATCGGGTAACCAACTGTTGCTTTTTGCTGAAGTCTGTGGTGTTTTTGACGTTCAGAAACAGATAAACGCCATCCGTATATACGGTTTCTTTTGCGGCAGAAGCAACTTTCAGGCGCAAACCACGCCCCAGAAAATAGAAGGTTTCTCCACTGACATACTGTTTGGGCTGGGGAGAATATCGAGCAATTTCAGCAAACTTATCCTGTGCGGCAAAGATATAGGAGGCTTTGCTCAGAATAAACGCATCGATCTCTGAAGCGGGAACATCGGGATTGGCGGAAAGAAATACACGGCCATCTTTATGAATTCGGAGATTCAGGTTTTTAACAGGCTTTTGTTCCAGAAGATAGGAAATTTCCCGGTTTTCACAGCGCACATGGCGCATCATCTCAGATGCCATCTTTGTTAAAACCTCCGCAGTGCGACTGTTTTTACGTTTTCAATGATCTTATCTATGGTGTCAAAGGAGAGTTTCAAACCGCGCTCCTTCTCGTAGTGGTAGAACAAGTCATCGATATCTTGGGAAATACGGTCATGAATGGTTTTGTTGTTGGTCCAGTCAACCTGACTGTGAGCTGCGATGATTTGGGTAATTGCAATGGACATTTCGGCAGCAAAATCAGAAGAAACCTCTGCGTCCTGCGCTTCATCGAAGATAGCAGACAGGACGCCGTAAAAAGCTTGGGCGTGTACGTTGTTCTTGATGGACTCCGGGTAGGCAATAGTGCTTTTCCCGGCATGATAATCTTCCATGATGGCGCGCATCTTTGCCAGATACTCGGCTTCCGTAATAACTTTTTCTTTGTATTGTTCCAACGCGGTTTTGATACGCTTGGAAAAACTATCATAGTAGGCAGGGTTTTCCTGATACTTGGCGCTGATGCTTTTGGTCAGCTTGCTGGTAATGGCATCTGCTTTGGAACGGGCGGAGCCCAGACTTTCCAGTTCGCGCTCAAAATCATCCTTGTTCAGGATGTCAATGGGGCTGGTAATCTGCTTGAGACCAGCTACCGAAAGATGTGTATCCAGCAAGTTCTGCATTAAGGGTTCATATTCCCGGTTGTCGATGGCATCACAATAGCGGATTTTCACGCTGCGGCGCACTTTGGAAAAGAAGGCAAAGGCAGATTGATAGCGTTTCAGCTCTGGTTTTGGAAGCGCTTCATAGGCCTGCTCTGCATTTAATACCAAGTTCAAGGGACGGCCAAAGGCGCATAAACGGTTGTAGAAGGTTTCGCGGCGTTTATCATCTGCCAGTGAAACTTCCACGGCTTCAGAATCCTGCGGATTTTCCAGGGAAGCAAATAGTTCCGTGAGTTGCGTGTAGGCCTCCCGCAGCGACCCGATGGACGACATGACATCCACCACAACACCTTTGAGATCGCCGCTGTCGAAGTTTTCAAGACCGGCACCGCTGTACAGATCCATAGCGGTATCCAGCTTTTCGATAAGACCACGATAATCCACGATCAAACCGTAGTCTTTTCCTTCACACAAACGGTTGGTGCGGGCAATGGCCTGTAACAGGCCGTGCTCCTTCAACTCCTTATCGATGTACAAAACCTGGCAGATGGGGGCGTCAAACCCTGTCAGCAATTTGCTGCAGACGATCAGAATGTCGATGTCACCGGCGCAGAACTGATTTTTCATAGACTCTTCGTAGGTGTCGGCATCGCCATACCGATTCATCATCTTATTCCAGTAAGCTAGTACTTTGTCGTCGGTACCCTCATCTGCATCGTCGACGCTTTCCCGCATATCCGGCGGGGAAATCACAACAGCACAGTTCAAATCCCCGAATTGTTCAAAACATTCCAGATAGCGTACAGCGTCCCGCTTATAATTGGTGGCCAGCATGGCTTTGAAACCGGTGGCTTTGAATCCTTCGATGAAGTGGTTGTTGATATCCAACGCGATACGCTTGATCCGGGCATTGGTGGAGGTAAGACGGCGGATGCTGCTCCATTTACGGGAAAGATCATCCCGCTGGGCTTCGGTAAGTCTCTTAGTAGTCTGTTGGAACCAAAGGTCGATGTTTTCCTCATCCACGTTCTGATCCACAAAACGGCCTTCATAGATCAGTGGAACAATCGCACCATCGTCCACACCATCCTGAATGGTATACTTGTGAATCAGCTTTCCAAACTTGGCCACGGTGTTTTTCTCTTTTTTCATAAGAGGTGTGCCGGTAAAACCGATGTAGCAGGCATTGGGGAAGACCGTGCGCATGCGAGTAGCCAGCAATCCATAGTTGGAACGATGACTTTCGTCCACCAGGAGAAAGACATCCCGGGACAGATTCTTGTGCTCCAGCTTTTCTGCCGTGTTGAACTTGTTGATAATGGTGGTGATCACATCGGCACGGCCATCCTGCAACAGGTCCACCAGATTGCGTCCGCTGATGGCCCGGGCGGGATTCAGACGGGTGTGAGAGAAGGTGGCGGCAATCTGACGATCCAGCTCTTTGCGGTCAGTAACGATGATGACCCGGGGATGGCATGAGGAAAGCTCTATCAGCAGATATTTGGCCAGCATGACCATCGTCAGGCTCTTGCCGCTGCCTTGCGTATGCCAGATGACGCCGCTTTGCCGGTTGCCTTTTTCATCAGGCTGCTGGATGGTTTTGATAATCTCCTGGATGGCAAAATACTGCTGATAGCGGCAGATTTTTTTCACATTGGCATCAAACAGCACAAAGTAGCGGATCAGCTCCATCACACGGGCAGGGGTGAAAAGAGAAATCAGGTTGCGGTCCTGCTCGGTGGGAATGCGGTCATGGATATACCGGGCGAGGGCATCTTTCAGAAAGTCAGTATCCTGCTCTTTCCACACGGTCCAGAATTTTTTTGGTGTGCCTGCGGTGGCATATTTTACGCTATTTTTGTTGGTGGCCAGTACAATCTGGGCAAACTTGTACAGCTGGGGAATGTATTCTTTCTGTTGGTTGCGGATGTTCTGTTCCACAGCCTGCTCTACACTGATCTGCGGTGCTTTGCCCTCGATGACGGCAAAAGGAATGCCATTGATAAACAGAACCAGATCCGGCCGGGCGTTGTGCAACTTATCGCGGCTGTCAACGGCGAATTCTTCGGTTACATGGAACAGATTGTTTTCAGGATGCTCCCAGTCGATATACCGCAGGTTGAAGCTGAGAATTTTCCCTTCGCCCACGGTCTCTGGGTAGCTTTTGCCCAAAAGCAGCGCATCGTAGATCTTTTCACTGGCGCGCACCAGACCATCTGTGAGAGGTTCGTCCAGATCGTCCATGGCACGTTCAATGTTGGCAGCGGAAAATTCATTTTCCGCACCGGCAAAGGTGTACCGGTTCAGACGGCGCAGCTGTCCGCGCAGAATGTCTTTCAGCAGCACATGATACCGGCTGCCGCGCTGTGCTTCGCAGTCCTGCGGCGAAATATAGGTATACCCCATGGACTGCAACAGATCGAGCGCGGGTTGTTGGCTGATATTTTTTTCCAGATAGACAGATTGGTCCATAGGATGACTCCTTTATGGCTCTCTAGAAATTGGAATCGTATGACCACAACCATACAGCGGGACGGCATACTGATAAATTTGCTCGTCTACGGTTTTGAGCAAGTTTACTGCATCGTTATAAATATCACGGTTGAAGTCTGCATTACTCAATTCATTGCCATTGGTAAGGCGGATATGAACCCGATTTCTCAGATCGATAACATCCTTGATATGCTGAACCTCCTGCGGGTTAAAGTGCAAGAGGTTTAATTCGACAAGCCGGTCCAACGCGTTTTTTACATAGTTGCGGTCGCTGTTGCTGAAGTGTAAATGACAGGAATGCGTTTTCCCACAAGTCTGTGTACGGCAGCAAATGTTGTTGGCTGCCTCTAATAGGATTGATTCCATAATAGAAACAATATTGACGATGGCAAGTTTGTAAAAGATGACTTCTACAGGACCCCAGATATTGATCCTGTTTACAATGTAGTTCATCAAATCTGAAACTTCCAGCGCATAAGTGACGTTATGCCGCGTTGCCTTTGTAGGAAATATCTCACTCAGGTGATATCTGAATTTGAAATGGCCCACGGTCCGAATGTAGCCCGATGGAAACTGAATCTTTTTTTCAGGTGGCAGGGCAGCATTTGCGGCCGGCGGGTTTAAACCGGCGCAGCGAAGCAGGTTTTCGTTTTCTGCTAGTAGCGCGGAAATTTTTTGGTTGTTCTCGGCGATCTGTTTTTCTATCTCCTTGTTTAATGGCATGGTGTAACCCTCACAATCCCTGTCAGCAGAAGCTGCATTAGGGCTTTTTTCTTTTGCTTTTCCTGGTCGATATCCTGACGGAGCAGGTCGATTTCCCGGTCGGCAGTGGAAAGGACTTTAGCGATGGCGGTCTGTTCACGGCGGTCCGAAGGATAGCGAACAGTAATTTTTTTAAAATTTTCGTATTTCAAATTTCGAGTATCATCGACTAAGCCTTGGGAAAAACGATAAAATAGAAATACGGTTTCAGGTAATTTGAAAAGGTAAGAAAAGTACTTTGCATCAATATCGGCAACGGGTTTCAAAATTGTATAGGCCGGACTGACGATACCCTCGTAATCGGAGTAGGCAGAAACACCTTGCCACATACGCATAGTGTTATAACCAATATCGCCTATGCGGATTTTTAAGTACTTGGATTTGTCCTCGCTGGAATTATCTTTTAGATCGAGCTCGCTTCTTGGGATGACGCCTTGTGTTCCAGTGATGGCAAGAAGTTGCAGCTTTTCACAGTTGGTTTCTTTGCGCTCCGAAAACAAATTGCCGAGAGAAGTAGCTACCCATGGAACCGTAAAATCAGACAGACGCTTTTTGCCTGTCAGCAACTGCTGCATGAGATACTTTTTCTGGCGTTGCTTTTCTTTCAGCTCAACTAACTTATCTTGAGAGGAAAGAACAGTGGCAATCTTTTGCTGTTCGTGAATTTGGGGAACGGGATATTTAAAGCGGCCTAGTTTTTTCAATGAAAGAACTTGTTGAGCGGTTCCCTCTGCGTAAGGAAACATCTTTTTATAAATGGTGTGATTGAGTAACTGGAGCAGGAATTCACAAGATACCCCATCAGAAAAGGTAAAAACAGGATAAAAATAGCTGATGATTCCACGATCAATAATACTATTCTGATTGAATTTGAATCGCCCGTCATCGCTACGACTTCTAAAAGTGATATATCCAAAAGGAATAATATTATATCCGACATTATCCTCAGTGGTAACTTGTCGATTGGAGTAATAATCTGTCTGTAACATCAGTCCTTTACGCGAAGATGTCAAGACAGGATACTGGTTTGCAACACTTGTTTTTTCTTCATATGGGACAATACAGTCTGCTAAGGAAATTTGGTCCCAAGTTAAAGGAACAATATCACCATGAATTTTTTTGTATTCTTCCGGCACCTCGCCCCGGCGGATCTGCTCAATTCTCTGTTTGATTTCGGAAGTCATAGACTATACCCCAGCTCTTTACAGATTCGTTTGACCAGCTCTTCTTGCCCGGCGTGTAGCAATGCATACAAGGGCAAATGACTGTTCAGATATACAAGATCGCCCTGAATCTCGATATCGCTTTTCTGGTCAAAATCTACGTTGTGAACGACATGGCGGTTTTCAAAGCTCCCAAGCATATTGATCTCGGGTTCGTATTTCTGGATAATTTTTTGAATCTGCTCAATCACCTTGTCCCGATCAAAATGCTGTAACAGAAATTGTCCTTGGCTGTAAAGTTCCATATCCGAAGCAACGGAAAAGAACTTTCTGCATTGATCCCATATCTCCACGGATTGGTTCGGATTTTCCATGGCAGGTTTTCCCTCCTTGATTTTGATGTTACTTTTTCAGCTGCTTGGCCTGCTGTTCTACGCTGTCCAGGAAGGCAACCTCTACCGGGGTGACGTCATCTCGGTGAAGGCGTTTGTATTTCTCGTATTCGGCTTTGGCCTTCTGTTCAGCCAGGGCGTGACTTACGCTGCCTGCGTTCTGCAGTACCTCACTGTCCGTCATCTGGAGGTAGTCGTCCAGACGGGCAATCCAGTCTTTCATGAACATGGGCTTTCTGCGAAGCGCCTGCAGTTCCGCAAGATCCAGATAGGCAGATACCAGACGATTTAATGTTTTTAGCTCATCCTCGTACAGATAGTTCTTTGCGGTTTTGGCCTCCGCCAGGGTGGGACGGCTCCCTTTTACTACGGTCATTCCCATCAGGGGTTTGAGCGCATCGGCACGGTTGGCGATCAGCTCCGCTGCAGTCATGCCGGTGGCAGCATAGAGCATCTTGTTCTGTACTGTCTGAAAGAAAAGCGTGCTTTCCCGTGCGTTGGCAGAATAGTCAGCACTGGTGGCATAGATGTCCAGAACTTTGCGCCAGAATACCTTCTCGGAGGAACGGATATCCCGGACACGCTCCAACAGTTCGTCAAAATAATCTTTGCCGCCGGTGTCTTTCAAACGGTCATCGTTCATGGCAAAGCCTTTGATCAGATATTCCTTCAGAACAGAATTGGCCCAGATGCGGAACTGTGTGCCGCGCAGAGACCGGACGCGGTAACCGACAGAGATAATGACATCCAGATTGTAGAAGTCTACCTGATACGTTTTTCCGTCTGAGGCAGTTGTTGCAAATTTTGCAACAACTGCCTCCCGATCCAGTTCGCCTTCGGCGAAGATGTTCCGGATATGCCGGGAAATCGTAGATTTGTCCCGCTGGAAAAGCTCTGCCATTTGGTCTAAGGACAGCCAGACTGTCTCGTTTTCCATACGGACATCAATCTTGGTTTGGCCGTCTTCAGTCTGATACATCATGAGTTCTGTGCGGTTTTCACTCATAACCCCAGTTCCTCCAGATACTGTTTCATCTGTGCCTGTACCTGCGCCAGTTCCGCTTCGATATTGGCAATGTTGCGCTGCACCTCGTCGATGTCAACCAGTTCTTCCTCCTCAAAAGTATCCACATAGCGGGGAATATTCAGGTTGAAGTCGTTCTCCCGGATTTCATCCAAAGAGGCAAGATAACTGTATTTGTCCACGGTCTCCCGCTTCTCGTAGGTGGAGACAATCCGGGCAATGTCGGTGTCGCGCAGAATATTCTGGTTCTTGCCCTTCTCAAAATTGCCCTCCCCGGAAGCATCGATAAACAACACATCCCGCTGCGGACGATTTTTCTTGAACACCAGAATGCAGGCCGGAATGCCGGTGCCATAAAACAGGTTGGCGGGCAGTCCAATCACGGCATCCAAAAGATTCATCTCCACCAACTGGCGGCGAATTTTCCCTTCGCTGGCACCACGGAAGAGGACGCCATGGGGCAACACGATGGCCATACGGCCATTTTCTGCATCCAGGCTGGCCAGCATATGCAACACAAACGCGTAATCACCCTTGGAAGTAGGAGGAACACCCCAATCAAACCGGTGGTAAGGGTCCAGCTCGGCCGTCATTTTTTTCTTGCCTTTGCTATCCGCCTCCACATCCGTCAGAAAGCCGCTGTCCCACTTGTCCAGGCTGAAGGGCGGATTTGCAACCACAACTTGGAACTTCATCAACTTGTCATCTTCGATGTTCTGCGGGTTGGATAGGGTGTCCCCCTGCCAGATGCGGGCGTCATCCACCCTATGCAGGAACATATTCATCGTGCACAAAGCCCAGGTCTGCGCGTTGAGTTCCTGGCCGTAGATGGCAACCTTGCCGCTGGGCACCTTTTTATAGGCTTTCAGCAACAGGCCTCCGCTGCCGCAGGTGGGGTCGTAGATACGGTCATTCTCTTTGGGCTTCACCAGGGAAGCCACCAGTTCGGATACCTGGCTGGGAGTGAAGAACTCACCGCCCTTTTTGCCGGCATCCGACGCGAACATGGCGATCATATACTCATAGGCGTCGCCGATGATGTCAGCGGAGCCCAACTGGCTGGGACGAAGATCCAGCTTGTGGAAATCTTCCAGCAGATTACGGAGCGTGGCGTTTTTCTCCTTCACTTCCCCGAAATCTACTTGGGAATTGAAGTCAATGGCTCGGAATACGTTGCGCAACTTTCCGCTGTTGTGCTCTTCAATGCGGGACAGTGCTACATTGATCATCTGGCCGATCTGCGACTCACTGCGGTGATCGTACAGATAATCAAAGGTGGACTCTTCATCCATGGCAAAGCGCTCACGGCTCATGGCGCGCTCCACACGACGCATATCACCCTCATACTGTTGGATGTAATCCTGGCGTTTCTCCTTGGAAACGTCGCTGAGATATTTTACAAACAGCATGGACAGAATGTAGTCCTTGTACCGGGAACTGTCGATTTTGCCGCGGAAGCTGTCGCAGGCGCTCCACAAAACCTGTTCAATGTCGTTTCGGGTTGTCATACAGAAGTACCTCGTTTCATAGATGAATCTTCCCGCGCAAGAATCGCGGCGTAGTATTTTTCTTTTTCCTCTGCCAGATGATGCAGCAAGGCCGTTTCGCGCCGGGCTAGTTTGTGAATCTGTCCGATTCGTTCCTGCTGAGAAATCGGGGGAACATGAAATTGAAACTGCGTGAAGAAAGAGGCTTTCACGGCGCTGAGTACATTACTCGTAGTGCTTGTATAGATCCGACGTTTAACAGCCGGGGTATTCAGCAACCAAAAGAGGTAGTCCGGCAACAGTGCGTTGCTTTCTATTCGGATGATCATGAAATTGGAGGAGACTATCAAACCGGTGGTTGTAGAATCAATGAGTATGGCAGTGTATGGTGTGGTCAAGCGGACGATAATGTCGCCGGGCTGGGTCAGATATTCTGCCTTGAGAGGCTCCGATGCGTGAAACACGCTGAGGTCCTCCTGGGCGATACTGCCATCGGGGTGAATGGAACGAAGTGTAAGAAGGTTATAGCAGTACGGTGTGGGCTCTCGGGACTCTTTGCGCGCTAGCACAAGCCCGCTTCGTACGGAAGCAAGTTCCCCTAAATGCATAGGCTCACCTCTGAAATGTCATGAAGTAAAAATAACGTGTACAGAGAACAACTCAACCTCTGCACTCAAAAGTATAAAGGATGGGACAGAATTTGTCAAGAAAAATTATGTCATGGGAGAAAAATAACGAAAGGAACCTACACAAATCACACCTATATGTTAAGAGGGAAGATAAGATGAGCGCTTCTGAATATAGATGTGTGCATCGTTTTGAGTGTGTGACGGGGGGACAACAGAAAGCGCGCATCACTTCTGTTGGATGGAACTTGAACGGCTTTTAGACAATCCTCTAAGCTGCGTTCGAGGGGAAAATCCATATTGGTATCTGCCAAAAGAGACAAGCCGTTATCAAATAGGGGGCATAGCGCATAGGTATTGTCCGCAGCGTTGTATTGAACGGCAATATTATTGGTGTGGCGATCTTCGTTTAGGAAGAACGCATCAATCTCCAACATTGAGGTCAGATATCGCCCGAACTCTTGTAGCCCAGTTGTTTGTTCAACAAAGTTTACTAGAAATTTTATCTGATCCGTGATCTCTCCCTGATGAGCCGTATCTACTGCGAGACTCCCGCCGGTAAATTTCCGATACAGCTTTTCCAACGGAATAAGATCATAGCCATCCGCGAGAAAATCAACGCTTTTACAGCCACTGTAAACTCGGTCTTTGTATTTGATTTGCGAGTACTCATAAGCCACAAAGGGGTACTTAACGGTTGACTTGCCTAGCAGTGCGGAAACAATTGTTTCCGCCAGCCCCTCATACCCCATGTGGTCAGCCTTGTACCAGTATCCATAGCATTTCCATTTCAACTGATTTCCCTTGGATGTATGGTTCAGCGTTTCTTGTGGCTCAAGCCTGCTTAAATCAATCATTTCCATAGAGCCCTCCTTACGCAGCGATGTTACGGATCATCTGCACCCACTGGTTGTCCCCAGCCATGCGCCCATTGGTCTTTTCAATAATCAGCAGCGGATCAAAGAAAGGGACATCCATCTCCCGGAGGATACCATTCAGACCGGCTCGGCTGGCGGGCAGGCATCTTTCTTTCAAAAACTCCTCGAAATCGGCCCATGACGGATTTTCTACAACGCCAAACGCCCGCAAAGGGATTCGGTCGGTGTAGTTCTTCATGCGGACAACTTCGTGCTTGAAATCAATGTCAATGACCGTACATAGCTGCTGACCATTCATAAAGTTCATCCGCATGGTGAAATCCGGGTTCTTGCTGAAATGCTCGGCGTTATAGATATACTTATATATGGTCTGGCGCGACACGCCGAACTGTTTTGCAATCTCGGTGTTGCCGATGCCTTTTCTATGCAGTTCCAAAACCTCTACGGTCTGGTCGGGGGTAAGCTGCGCCTTGCGACCCGCATTGCGCGGATTTGGATGATTGATTTTCAGCATCTTTGCAAGTTCTCGCAATTCATCCAAATCAGATGTGCCAAAAATTTCTTTTATTTGCTTTTGGTAATCGCTCGGCATCCAGTATCCCTCCCAAGTCGTTTTCTACTATTACTATATCGTGATTTTGGGAAAATGTCAACAAATTAAAATATTGACAGCTTCAGGAATATCAGTCTTGTACGAATTACATTCTATTTCAATTATTTCTGTCCCTTATTCTTTGCGTCCAACTTTGGGCCTTTCTCTTTTGGATGTGGATACCCCTGTTTGACAGCTTTGACCATAATATGCTGATTTATAAAATATAAGCCTGTTGTATTTGGCTAGCTAATTTACCAGACAGTGTCTGGCAAATTGAGTTCTGCGTAAAAGCTGAATATGCCTTGGGAGATTTGTCTAACTAGATTTTGGGGCTTGCATATCTCAGATATCCAATTTTCCAGTCAGTGACTGGAAAATTGAAATGGGAACCATATCAGACCGATGGAAGCAGTCTTAAAGTGTTGGCGTTCACATGAGGTCGAATAGTCATCTTATCGGGCTTTGCGTGAACCACCGATTTCCTTGATGGCGGCATAGTGTTTTCCACATTTTCGGCTGATTTCGTTGAAAAAATCGGATGTCACAAATTCCAGCAGCCATACTTTGGGAATCATGTACTTGGGTGTCTGTAAGATGGTTTTCAGCAAGCCCTTGCTGCACCATTTCAAGATTGTGTGGCGTTGGTAGCCTGTCACCTCGCAGACTTGCGCAACGGTCAGTACATCCGGGTAATTTGCCAGTTGCTGCTCGTACCATTCCTTGGCCAGCAGCCGTTCCTCGCCCGTATAGTTCAGCTTGCGCTCCAACGATGCGGCAGGTTTCTTGTGTTTGGGGTAGTTGTAATACCACCCGCTGGGCGGAGTGTAGCGCATCGGGTCGGACTCTCGGCGGTAGAGATACTCGGCAACATCCTTCTTGGCGATTTTATAGCAGCGTGTTTTCTTTCCGTTGTTTTTGCAGGGAACAAGTCCGCTTTGCAGGAGATAAAGCGAGGTTCGTGTTCCGATATGGCATACAATGCGGAAATCGTTTCTGCTCATCGGATCCGGATAGGGCGTTAGAATTTCTTCAATCTTTTCTGCCAGTGGGTCTTTGCTTACAGGTTTTTTCTTCATTTCGGGTTCTCCTTGTTTGTAAAGTGGAACTCTAAAAACCACTTACTCATTTCTTTTGTAGCTTGCATTTTTCCCAAAAAGTCGCCATTTTTGCCCCAAAACGGGCAATTTTGCTTCTTTTCGTACCTACATTATTTTTTGGTTTCCGGGCGGTATTTCCGCTACAAGCATCGTCCAAAATCAGCGGACAAGCCAGCCTGCATTGACCTTAGTTGCAGCTATAACGCCTTTTCAAAGATTAACTCGAAATGCGATAGGCCGGGAGACCGGTGCCAGGGTTCGACTCCCTGATGCTCCGCTAAATCGAATGGACAGATGAATTTTATTCGTCTGTCCATTCTTTCTTGCCGGAACATCGCCCGTCCACCCTGTCTTTGGGGCGTATGGCATCATGCTGACGCATTGCCATAGCCCAGCCCCTCCAGCATTGCCTGTGCAGACGAGAGCTTGGAAGCGTAATCGAGGTGGACGTAAATATTGGCGGTGGTGGAAAAGTCGCTGTGCCCCAGCCATTCCTGAATCTGCTTCATGGGAACGCCGTTTGCCAGAAGAAGGCTGGCGCAGCTATGCCCTTACGGTATAATTACGACAAACCGGAAAAGCCCCGTATACGTTGGTTGCCGATGCTGTCACTTTCCGCCTTGCTGCCATAGTCGGTATCTTCATCAGCCATTGAGAGGCGGATGTAGATGCACCGCATGAATGCAGACACACCTTCCGTTCCCAGCTTGATTCTGCCGGTGCAAACAAAGTGTGCATTGATTTGATGATGGGACATAAATCCAAAGGAACCAGCGAACGTGTCTACACCCATAAAACCATACAAGAATTAAAGGAAAATATTGAACTAATAACACATTAGTAACAAAAAAAGCGAGAAACATCGTAGTAACGACGTTTCTCGCCAATGTTGATTCTATTATACCACAGGCTCAATCGCTTGTCCATAGAACCGGGTGAAAAGATTCAGACTGTTCATAAATCAAAGACCTCTCAGATAGTGTTCCAGACAATCTTCCATTGTCGTGTCCGTCGCGGCGAAGCTGATCTTCACCACAGTTTTCCCGTCCAGATAACAGTAGGGATTTCTGATCTGCTTGATGAACTCCCTCAGCCTGTCCTCTCGCGGTGCCGCAGGATCAAGCCGGATGCTGCTTCTTTGAACGAGTGTGCTACGGTCAACCGTTTTCGGGCTGACGTTTTTCATTGTTTCAATGCCCATCATATTCTAAGCACCTCCTGTTTCGTAGAACTATTCAGGACAAAAGGATAAGACAGAGCTTGTGATCTTTGAGGCGGCGCGGAGGACACTTCTTGCTATGCAGGGCGATGAAAAGCTGCCGAGCTTGAAGACACTGCAAGCGGAGCAAGCGCAGCTCTTTGAAGAACAGGAACGGCTATATGCTGAACGGAACAGGTTCAAAAAAGAAGCAAAGCAAATAGAGACGATAAACTCCTCGCGATCAAAGATACGGCATTCAATTTTGCAGTCTGATTTACGTTTTTCGCTGTAGAGTGTCTTTGAGCCGGGAGCGAACGCAGCATAAACCTCTGTAATCAGGTCAATCTGGTCTCTAGAGATTTCGCGGCGTTTCTTGCCGAGGGAGCGTTTCAGAGGTTCCCACAAAAGTATAGCCTTCCGGGGCAAGCTCCAGCGCGGTGGTGGTTTCACCAAAGCGGCTTGCCCAGCAATCGAAGTGGCCCATACCCATCTCTTGCAGCCGGTCATGCTGCAAATAGCGCTGGATGGTGTAAAGCTCTGTCATGGAGTTGGAAACCGGGGTGCCGGTGGCAAACACCACGCCGCGCCCGCCGGTCAGCTCATCCATGTAGCGGCACTTGGAGAACATATCCGAGGATTTCTGCGCATCGGTGGTGGAAAGCCCTGCCACATTGCGCATCTTCGTATCCTATTGAAAAACTTTGGTCGAAGGTGAAGGCTTTCCTTCGTAAATTCAAGGCGAGGACCCTGGATGCTCTTCCAAATGCGATTCAGAATGCTTTCCACGCTGTTACTGTCTCTGATTGTTCCGGCTGGTTCCGCTTCTGCGGATATGCGCTTTAATTTTGAAAATTGCTATAATTCAAAGAGTTCGATTCCAAATTAGGCCCCATAGTAATACACAGTTCCATAACATCTGTGCGAATTCTAAGAACAGCATATTCAAGCGGTCCAAGATTGCATCTTGCGATTCTTCTACTGTTTAGCAAGGGTACACCCGGATTGATATGGAGAATCTGCGCATCCACCAAATCCGCGGATACGGCAGAAATATATTCGGAACATCCCTGATACTGAATGTTATAATGCTGAACCAAAAACGGGTATAAATCCCAAAATTGCTCTGTCCAACGGTCGAGATTCGGGAAAAAGTCCATTCTCAGATAGTTGTTCAAAAACATCAGTGGATTATCTCCACTGTAAAAAATGCGTTGGATCCGGTATACCATTGTTCCCACCGGGATTTCAAGAACTTGAGAAATGGTCTCATCTGACGCAACCGAATCAATATACATTCCCCGAGCGCTCATTTGTTCTGGATTGGGAATATTTACGTGACGAATTGAAAGAATGTCTTCGAAATGATGCAATCTGGAATACTCGAATGCATCTGTCGGATAGATGCTCTTCAAAACGATGGTCCCATGCCCCTGTTTTACTTTAACATATCCTTCTTCAGCCAACTGCGCGATCGCACGTCGCACTGTTGTACGGCTAACGCCGTATATCTTCTCCAATTCCGGCTCTGCGGGAAGAAGAGACCCGATTGGATATGTATTATCCTTTAAGGCCTGAAGAATTTGTTTGTAGACTCTCTGATACGCGAGCATCAAACATCACCTCGATCACAATCAAACATTATTTTTTATTATCATATCATGTTCTGTTGAAAAGGTCAATGCATCCGATGCAAAGAATGCATAGTGTCACTTTGCACAAGTATTTTCTCGCTTTTTGATTACATTTTCTAATTGACTACGCATAAAATAATAATAAAATATAATTGTGATGTTTAAGTGATGTTTAAGTGATGATATCCGAGGTGCTGATTGTGTTGCTGATTGGAGAATACACTGAATTCCCGGCTTGGTTGCCTGCTGATCCCGGATCCGGTATTGCACTGTTCAACAGTACTGAAGGCGCTGAGCCATTTGCGAACACTGTTCTTTCCGTACATAATCCGTCTTTTCTTTGCGCAGACGGATACGGTGGATTTTATGCTTTGGACGAGGGTCCTCAGGGGCTATTAACACATTTTATTCCAGACGGCAAAAGTTTTTATTTTGCTGAACAAGTAGCATTTGAAGCGCAAGGCAGCTGCCATCTTTGTGTTTCGCCAGAACATAAAATCTACATTTCAAATTATGACTCTGGTACACTCACCGTTGTATCAGATAACAACGGTCATTTGGAAGTTATTCAAACATTGTATTTTCATGGGGGTGGACCGGTAAAATCCCGGCAAAGCGCTTCTCACATTCACTCTTGCCGATTATCGCCCAACGGACGGGAACTATTTGCCGCAGATCTTGGAGGCGACCGTCTATATCGGTTTGACATTCAAAAGGACGGGCGTCTGAACAAGCATATCGAACAGCCATATATCCAATTACCTGGCGGCAGTGGGCCCCGTCACATGGATTTTCATCCAAATTCCAGATTCATGTACATCAGCGCCGAACTGAGTAATCAAATTTTCACGCTTTGTTTTAATGAAAACGGCGTTGCTTCCGTTGTTTCTTGTATAAGCACTACTGAGTGCAAGGGTCCCACGATCCTTACTGCACATCTTCAGGTATCCGAACAGTACAATATGTTGTACACATGTGTCCGCGGAACCGATGAAATCGCATGGTATTCACTTGGTGCCGACGGTTCGGAGCTTACGTTCTGCGGACGATGTTCGAGCGGCGGCAGATTTCCGCGGTATTTTCTTCTTGATGAATCTTCTTCACAGCTGTTTATCGCCAATCAGCTCGGCGGAGGTGTGAGTATCTTCACTGTGGGAAGGGACGGCACCGTACAATTTCCCGCCAGAGTTAAGTTGGAAGCACCTGGAGCAGCAGCAATTCTACTCATGTGAGGAATCTAACCGCAAATAAATTAAGCAAAGGAGATGTGACAATTCGTGAACAAAATTGCAATTGTAACAGGAGCCAGCCAAGGAATCGGGCGCGGAATCGCGCTAAAATTGGCAAAGGAAGGATACGATATTGCTTTTTCCTTTTTCTCTGCGACTCAGAGAGCTGAGGAACTCTGTGCTGAAATTCAAAGTACCACAGCGCAGCGCTGTGCAATGTATTGTGTGGATATGCGCAAAGATGGTGCTGGAGCCAAATTTGTCAACCAGGTTTCCGAAGAAATGGGAGTTCCTTGCGTTCTTGTGAACAATGCCGGGCGCACTCGTATGGAAAGTATTCTGGATATGACTCCGGAAACTGTAGATGAACTGATCAATCTCGACTTGAAAAATTATTTGTTCTGTATGCAGGCTGCTGCCACTCAGATGGTTCGTGCGAAAATCTCCGGTAGCATTATTAATATTACATCTACTCGTGCGGAACGTGCATATCCTTGTGACGCAGTATACGGCGGAGTTAAGGCTGCGTTGAATCGAGCTTCTCAGTCAGCGGCACTGGATCTTGCCCCTTATGGCATCCGCGTTAACTGCGTAGCGCCTGGAGCCATTGCAGTGCGCAGTAAAGAATATCTTCAGAAGCTGAGTATTATCCCTGTGAACTTTTGGGACGAACTTGGCACACGTATTCCTCTGGGACGTTCAGGAACTCCTGAAGATATTGCAAATGCTGTCGCATTTCTGGCGTCCGACCAAGCCTCTTACATTACAGGAGAAATCCTGCGTGTGGATGGCGGCCTGATTCTTCCCGGTATGCCGGAACAGAGAGGTCATTCCTGGGGAGCAACAAAAAAGGAGAACCAGTGAAACATGAGCATTGAAATTCGTGATGTCCGGGCAATCTGCACGGCCCCGGAAGGAATCAATCTTGTTGCCGTTAAGATCGAGACAAATGAGCCTGAACTTTATGGAGTCGGATGTGCGACATTTGCACATCGATATTCAGCCGTAGTGACGGTCACCAATGATTATCTAAGACCGTTTCTAATCGGAAAAGATCCGTCGAATATTGAAGATATCTGGCAATCTGTGATGGGCATGAGTTACTGGCGCAACGGGCCGGTCTTGAACAACGCATTGTCCGGCGTTGATATGGCATTGTGGGATATCAAAGGGAAGATGGCGGGAATGCCGTTATACCAGCTGTTCGGTGGGAAGTGCCGCGCTGCTATTCCGTGCTATACACACGCCGAAGGCGATTCCGTCGATGTCGTACTGGAACGTGTTGCAGCCCTGAAGGAACTCGGATATCGGAAAATCCGCGTTCAGGTCGGGGGATATGGCGGAAAAAATCCCTCTATGCATCGCCCCGAGAACTCTCCCCCGGGAGCTTACTTTGACCCCAAATCCTATATTCGAAACGTACTTAACCTGATGGAAATATTGCATGTAAAATACGGCGGAGAACTGGAGTTCTGTCATGACACACATGAGAGGCTCTCGCCTATCGATGCAGTGAACTTTGCCAAAGAGCTTGAACCATACCATCTTCTTTTCCTAGAAGACGCTTTACCTCCGGAACAGTCGGACTGGTTCCGCATTTTACGCCAGCAGTGTGCAACACCACTGGCAATGGGGGAATTATTCAACAATCCTCAGGAATGGAAACACCTTGTCCAAGAGCATCTGATTGATTATATTCGGATCCATGTCAGTCAAATAGGAGGTATCACGCCCGCTCGAAAAGTAATCGCATTTTGTGATGCTTATGGCGTTAGAACCGCCTGGCACGGCCCGGTCGACATGACACCGATCGGGCACGCAGTTAATGCACATCTTGACATCTCTTGTCCAAATCTTGGCGTTCAAGAGTGGACTGATGGCTTGTCTGGGCTTTATCCAACTCTCAACGGAAAGCTTATGCAGGAAATCTTCCCAGGAATGCCCGAACGGCGTGACGGATATCTGTACTTGAACGATAAACCCGGAATTGGTGTGGATATCAACGAAGAATTGGCGGCCCGCTATCCGTGTAAAAACACCGGTATATCATGGAACTGGATGTTGGCACGTCTTCCGGACGGAACTGCCGTTCGGCCCTAACACAAGATTTTTAATCCACAGGAGGTGATAACGTATGCCTAAATTCAATCCGCATCCTCTTTTTCCTGAAAATCCTCTATATGAGATTCACAGTGAAGCCGAGATTCCTCATTCAGATCGTTATGAACTTTGGTGTGATGGCCGCCGACAGACCGTATATCACACAGATTCTTTTGACTATGCCGTTGTAGTTCGGAAGAATTCTGAACATTTTCCGGTTGAGATCCATGTCTCCACTGCATTTAAAGATGTGGTTATTCGCCCGTTATCTGTTGGCATTTCTTTCGAGCGTAAAGAAGATGTTATCCGCTTTACCTTACCCGGTCCTGTCAAAATAAGTGTGGAATTGGACGGCAATCTGAAGACGCCGCTTTTCATTTTGACTACGAACTATGTAGCGCCTCCGGATCCGGCACCCGCTTACTTCTTTCGAAAAGGCCATGTGTATAACGTTGGATCATTAGAGCTGAAAAGCGGAGAATGCGCCTATCTGGAAGAAGGAAGTATTGTATGCGGACGGATTTTCTCCTACAAAGCGGATTGCGTTTCTGTGCTCGGGAACGGTATACTATACGGCTCTGTATGGCATAAACCAGACGAAAATGGGGGACGCCTGATGGCAGCCTTTACCCTGGGCGATGATATCCGCATCCAAGGCATCACTATTGTAGACAGTGGCGTTTGGAACCTTGTCCCCGGTGCATGCAGGAATGTTTCCATTTGCGACGTCAACATTTTGTCCCGCTTGGTTACAGGTGACGGAATTGATATCGTTGGGTGTGAAAACGTAACGATCGAGAATTGTTTTATCCGAGCATGTGACGACTGCATTTGCATTAAGGCCTGTCCGCTTCCCAGTCCGGCGGCTTGCTGCAATGTGAAGAATGTACATGTACACGGCTGTACGCTTTGGAACGCCGAACCTGGTAATGCGTTGGAGATCGGCTACGAATTACGTTGCAACGAAGTCTCTGATATTGTTTTTTCCGACTGTGACATCATTCATTGCGAATATGAGGGAAATCAATCCGGAGGTGTTTTGACGATACACAATGCGGATCGCGCTAATGTTCACAATATTCTGTATGAAAATATCCGAATCGAAGATGCCCAGGAAAAATTTGTGGATATTAAAATCCTTGATTCCAAATATTCGCTTGACCGTGTTCGCGGCGACGTACAGGATGTAACTTTCCGCAACATCACCGTGGGGGGCAGTATTTTCCCGGTTTCGATCATCCGAGGCTTTGAAATGCATAACGAAATGCATCGTCCGCGCCATATTCGCTTTGAAAATGTTGTTGTTCATGGTGCTCTGATGCACAGCGCCAACGAAATGCGAATGGTAGTTGAACTGGCTCATGAGTTGGAATTCGAAGGAAACACAACTCTGAAACAACCTGAGTATTGAGAGGTTTGAGATGAAAGGGAAATTCGTAGCATCTGCCCGTCATCTCGGGCGGAGCATCTGGAAAAATCGCGCCTGCTATAGTCTGATGCTTCCCGGCATCATCTGGTTCATTCTCTTCGCATATGGGCCGATGTCCGGTTTGCTGCTTGCATTCAAAACATATAGCGCACGCGGTGGAATTTGGGGTAGCCCTTGGTGCGGGTTTGAAAACTTTGCTTATGTGTTTAAAGATGCGGCTTTTTTCCGTTCAGTCTGGACAACCTTGACAATTAATGTCGGCCGCCTTCTTTTTCAGTTTCCGGTCCCCATTATCCTTGCACTTCTGATCAATGAGTGCAAGTGGAAACGGTTCAACAAAATTGCTCAAACAATTTTTACCTTTCCATATTTTCTGTCCTGGGTCATTGTAGCAAGCATTGTAACAAATGTTCTGTCTCTCGATGGAATGGTAAATAGTCTTCTGGCCATGCTAAACCTCGATAAGACGAATTTTCTGGGAAACAGCACACTGTTTATACCGTTGCTTTATCTGACAGATAGTTGGAAGTCTGCTGGTTGGAGTGCAATCATTTATCTCGCTGCACTGTCTGGAATTGACGTGGATCAATATGAAGCCGCCGAATTGGACGGAGCCAACCGATGGCAAACTCTTATTCGAGTGACTCTCCCTAATTTGAAACCGACAGTTCTTGTTATGCTGGTTCTTTCCATTGGAAATCTGATGACGGGAGGATTCGACCAGATTTTCAATCTATCCAATCCGGCCGTAGAAGACATCTGCGAGATTCTTGATATGTACATTTATCGCATTACTTTTGGTTCCGTTCCCGATTTTGGCTTTTCCATGGCAATTAGCTTGTTCCGTTCTGTGGTCAACTGCATTTTCCTGATTGCTGCCGATCGCGGTGCAAAGAAATTTGGCGGAAGTGGCCTGTTCGGCTAAAAAAGGAGGAATGATATTATGAGAAATCGAAAAGCTACCACGGCAGATTTTTTGATTGCCGGATTTCTGTTTCTCCTTGTTTTGGCGGTAGTTGTGCCTTTCATTAATACGATTGCGATCTCGTTTTCTACGCAGAGGGAATATCTCAATACGCCGCTTCTTTTGATACCGCGTAAACCTACACTGAACAATTATATCAATCTTCTTAGAGATAAGCGCATTTCCATCGGCTATCTGACATCTCTCAAAATTCTGCTTCTTGGACTCCCGATCAACTTGTTTCTGACAGTCTCACTTGCGTACGGCACAAGCCGAAAAAATTACCCAGGCAAGCGGCTTATTTTGGGAGCTATTCTGTTCACAATGCTGTTTAATGGCGGCATTCTTCCCTTGTACCTGCAAATGCGCGAACTTCATCTAACGAATACAATTTGGTCTGTCATATTGGCGAGCGGCATCAATGTATTTTATTTTGTGCTTGCACGTAATTATTTCTGTTCGTTGCCGGAAGCACTGATTGAATCCGCGCAACTGGACGGAGCAGGTGAATGGAAAATTCTTTTCTCCATTATTCTTCCCATTTCCAAACCGATTCTTGCAACACTTACATTGTTCTATATGGTTGACCGGTGGAACGAGTGGTACAATGCGCTGATTTTCATTCATGACAATAGTATTATTCCGCTTCAGGTAGTTCTGCGTTCCATTGTGATGGAATCCAATATTTCAAGCAACACCAGCTCCGCACAAGCAGCTGTGCGAAACTTCGATATGGGAATCAAGATGGGAGCGGTCATGTTGACCTCTTTGCCCATCATGTGCGTATTTCCCTTCTTGCAGAAACATTTTGCAAAAGGCGTCATGGTCGGAGCGATCAAGGCGTAAAAATGAAACCAATTGAAAAGGAGAAATCAATATGAAAAAGTTCAAACGGTTGGGTACACTTTTTCTCTGCGCTACTCTCATTTTGAGTCTTGCAGCCTGCGGGAAAAGTGGTTCTGAAACCCCAAGTGGTTCTGAAACCCCAAATTCAACTGCTTCATCTGCATCGGATGACACCTATGACGAACATCTTACTCTGAGTTGGCTCCAGGCGGGAATCAAATCCGGTGCAGACTATTCTGCAGACGATTGGGGCCGTTTCTGGTTGGATAAGTTCAATGTGGATTTTGATATTATCGCTGTTACAATGGATCCTTCCGATTGGGATGAGCGTTTGCGCATCTGGATTAACTCCGGCGATATGCCCGATGTTGCTAATGCTCAGTTTGAATTTGGTGAGTTAGAAAACTATGCTAATCAAGAGGCCATTTACCGTCTGCCCGATGACTGGAAAGAGCGGTGGCCTAATGTTGCTAAGACGCAGGAAAACGTCCCTGCTGCCGCTATGGCCGAGGAACAACTCGGCGGTACTTACTTTCTGTATCGCCCGGTTTTCTCTCTGAATCGTCCTAGTGAACGTCTTAGCTATCACGCCCTGATCTATTTGCGCAAAGATTGGATGGAAGCTTGCGGTCTGGAACTGAAAGATACCTATACTCCGGACGAACTCAAAGAAATTGCCAAAACATTCCTGGAAAAAGATCCTGGCAATGTAGGCGATAATCTGGTAGGTATGAGTATTCGGCCCTATGATATGGTAAAGCTGTATCCCACAACCACATTCTCCGAAGCATGCAATATCGGAGATGGTTACTACAAGGATGAAAACGGCCAGTTCCAGTGGGCACCTGCTGACACTCGCACATTGGATGCATTGAAAAAGTATCAGGATCTTTACCAGGAAGGTATTCTCGATTCTGAGTTCTATAGCTATACACGTTATCAGGGTGCTCAGAAATTTTACGTTCAGGGAACATCCGGTCTGACCCTGGAAGACGGTCACGCAATCATGATTACCTATATCCGAAATGGTCTTGCTGAGCAGGGGCTGGATCCGGACAAAGTACTCCACCTCGCACAGCTCGTGGGCGATGATGGTATGTATCATTATCGTGAAGACTCCAACTATTGGGGACAAGTTATGTTCAGTCCGACAATCAGCCAGGAAAAGTTCGAGCGCGCAATGGATATTCTGGACTACACCTGCACAGAGGAAGGACAGAACTTCATGAATATGGGCTTTGAAGGAATCGATTGGAAGCTCGATGAAAATGGAAATTATGTTTCTCTGCTTGATCCTTCCATCCAGGGAAGTGCGACAAGTGTGCTTGGCGGTAAGTACCCTTCTAAGGAATCCTCTTTTGGCGGGTTGATTTTACCAGATGACTTTAGTCTGGTAAGCCCTAACTACAGTCATGAAATTCAGGATACCGTACGTGGTTTCTACAAACTTCGCGAAGAATTAAGTGACACAACAACGCTTCTGCCTAGAGAATACGAATATGAGTTTTTGAGTTCACGCGAAAAATCGCAGGCAACAATGGATTTGGGCGATGAGTATGCAAAACTTATCCTCAAGGACGGGGAGCTTGAAGACAACTGGAACACCTGGGTTGAAGAAAAGATGGCCGTTGTGCAGCCAGTTTTGGACCAACTTAACAAATAAATAAGTGCCGACCTCAGCTCATTTTCAGAGTTACCAACGTTAAAGCAAAAGACCAGAGTTGTAAAGCCTTTCGGCTAAATAGCTCTGGTCTTTTTGTTGGAGCTTGTGCAACAGCCCCTTTCAGCTTGTATTTGACCACTTTGCCGACCATCATGCTTTACTCCTCCTTGGATGCCATTATACTATGTTGACACAGTAGGGTGAAATAAGAAGCAAATTGCGGAGTACATCAAGCATCAGCTTGACGAAGATCAGATAGCGGATCAAATGAGCCTGAAAGAGTTTATTGACCCGTTTACGGGTAGCAAGAATACCAAGGCATAAGTAAAACGCCCCTTAAGGGGCCTGCCACGAGTCGGCAATGCAGTTGGCCGAACCGTTCGAGGCCCCTTGAGGGGCGTTGTCTGTAATATGCCCTTCTAGGGCTTCCTCAAGCCCCCGGCTTAGCCGGGGGTTCTCAACGGCAGCAGCGTCCGGGCAGCGCAGGGAGAAAAGCACGGCTTTCAAGGGCGCTGACAAAAGAATGGCAAACGGGCTTTTCGCGCTCGAACCAGCAAATATGCGTCTTTTGGATACACCCTGGACAGTTTGCTCCGCACAAGCCTGCGTCCAAAGCTTTTTTGTTTTTCATAGGGCAATACCGCATAATTCTAAGTGCCGATACGGCGAGCGAGGTGCG